>BNJU01003459.1_pt1:377500-544928 | contig 544928 bp, 537 predicted proteins | sample 8539281 | NCBI WGS metagenome assembly BNJU01 (sample SAMD00202456, study PRJDB9452) | human saliva metagenome | isolation source: human saliva | place: Japan
TAGCTGTTATTTTTATTAGTTTTTTTAATGAATTTAGAATAATGGATAGGGATTATAATAAGGATTCAATATTACATCATGATACTGAAAGTGGAATGAAGGATAGTAATATTGCTTTAGATAAGATGGCCGTTGTTAATAATGTGGGAGAATCTAAAGATTTTGACGAGGCACTTATAGACAGTAATAAGGCGTTTAATAGCAAAGATGAAAGACGGCGACAAAGAAGAGAGAAACGTATTAAGGATTTGAAAGAATCAAGGTCGTTTTGGCTTATTAGTACGATAACTAAGTGGGCGGATAAGTATTTTTTAGATGCACTTCTTGGTTTTATTCCATCTGTAGGCGATGTTGTTTCCTCTATTTTTGGTTTACCTTTTATATATGTCTCTCTGTTTAAGGTTAAGTCAATTCCACTAACCTTAGCTATCATATATAACTATTTAGTGGATATACTTTTGGGAAGTATTCCTTTCTTTATTGGTGATGCTATTGATTTTTTTCAGCAAAGCACATGTAAAGAACTTAGACTTGATTACGCGTTATGTAGAAGGAGATAAGAAAACAATTAGACAGGTGAGGTCAAAAAGCTTTGGTAACGGGGCTTCTTATTGTTGTACTCAGTGTGATTATTTATTTTGTTTTCAGATTACTGATAGGAGTAACGGAATGGACTTGGAGTTTGCTTATCACAATGTTTAATTGGCTGATAGGCTTCTTTAGCGGTTCGTATAGCTAATTAGTCTACCCTTAAAAGCCTAATATTCCTCTGATTCACAGTATATTATACTACAAATCATTTGCTTATATCTGCAAAGTTTTTGTACCTTTACATTATAAATCTTGCAGATATTTATGCTTAAACGTACATCCAAACAAATTTCTCTATGTTCTCTTCTTTAGAGGACATGCTTAGTCATCAACATCCCCTTTTTCCAACTTAGTAATAAGATTAATTGGGAGTGTTTTGAAAATGCTTTTTCTCCATTGTATTGCAATACTAATGGTCGCCCCGCTCATCCTATTCGCTTGATGTGTGGTCTTTTAATCTTAAAACATTTGCGTAATGTTTCAGATGAAATGGTGGTTTCTCAATGGAGTGAGAATGCTTACTATCAATATTTTTGTGGTGGACTTGAATTTATGCCCAAACAACCCTGTGACGCTTCCGAGTTAGTTCACTTCAGAAATCGTATAGGTGAGGAAGGTATGGAGTTAATATTAGCAGAGAGCATCCGTGTTAATACCGACCATGATGACGAAGATCATTTTGATACGGCTTTCATTGATTCTACCGTGCAGGAGAAGAATATAACCTATCCTACAGATGCGAAGTTGCATAAAAAGATAATCAAAAACGTTCTGAAGATAGTTCATGACAAGTGTCTTCCTCTACGACAGAGTTACACGCGTACGTTGAAAGGGATTTACTGTTCTCAACGTTTTTCGTAATCATCCCAAGAATCGTAAGAAAAGTTTCTTAAGGCAGATAGACAACTAAGAACCATAGCAGGAAGATTGGTAAGAGAATTAGAGCGTAATCTTGAGGGAAAGAAAGGATATGAGAAGATGTTTGAACTATATTATAGAGTTCTTTCTCAGAATCGAAAGTCAAAGAACAAAAGTATATTCTCTGCACGAACCAGATGTGGTTTGCCTCAGCAAAGGTAAGGAACATAAGCAATATGAGTTTGGTAATAAAGTATCTATTCTTCGCTCATGGTCAGGACTTATTTTTGGGTGCATGTTCTTTTTAGGAATGAATATGATGGGCATACTATCGAAAAAGACGTTGGAACAAACCCAAAGGATGACAGGAAAAGCAGGTTGATAAGTTAGCAGGAGATAGAGGGTATAGAGGGTGTAAAAGCAGATTGGGCAGACAAAGATACTCATTCCAGACACTCCTAAAGCTAAAGATAGCTACTACCAAAAGAAAAAGAAACACAAACTATTTTGTAAACGAGCAGGTATAGAGCCAACCATAGGACATCTTAAAGCAGACCATCGATTATCTCGCAACTTTTTATAAAGGTGTGAAAGGAGATGCTATCAATGTATTATTAGCGGCGGCAGCATATAACTCAAAAGAGTCATGAGAGTTCTTTTTGGACCTTATAAAAAGAATCAGCATAGAGACTTTGTCAGTACAGGCTTTATGCTGAAATATAGTTTTTAAGGGATGACTAATTATATGTTTTAATGCAGTAGCTTATATTTTGCAGTTTATTTTTATGAAAAGAAATAATCCTCACGATGATAACTTGTTTATCATTGTGAGGATTATTGTTTATCCGTACTATTTTGTATTGTCTTATATGTTATGTTTCCTTATTAAAGCTACGTGAAAGTAGATTTTAAACTATCTTTTTTGCTTAACGTAGAAGGTTATATCCTTTGGAATCTTTACCCACTTGTTGTCAACGACAATTTTCATTGTGCTACCACTAAGTCGGGTTAGCGTATAGGTACCATCCGAATTGCGTTTCAATTCAGCTTTGAGGTCTTCGCTGCCATAGTCATTGATGATGGTAAGGAGAGCCTTCTTGCCTTTAATGACAGCATCAGAAATAATCCACTTGCGTGTATCACGCACTGCACCGAAGTAGCCAGGAACCTCTCCGAATATCTCTTGTCGTGGCACAGTAATATTGTTATGATAGAAATCAATATCCATCCACACTTGAAATTCATCATTAACGAGATGTGCCTTAAAGATAGAGTCATTACTCTGTGTTATCTTACCATTTTTTGAAGAAGAAGTTTCTGTCTTTGTAGTGGGTAAGTTGCTTTGAGCTAATATGTTGGTTGAAAAAGCCAACATAGCCATTATTGTCAGTACATTTTTTTGTTTCATGTCTATGAATGTTGGTCAATTGCAAAAGTTAATGATTTTAATTAATTAATACTATGCATTCCATAAAAATCTGTGGATTAAATTGTTGCTTTACTTATTTTTGTATTACCTTTGTAGCGGTATGTATCAAATATTTTTAAAGGAGAAGATGTTGTTTCCAGATTATATTTTTGAGACCAGCTGGGAAGTATGTAATAAGGTCGGAGGAATTTATACAGTACTTTCTACGCGTGCAAAGACATTACAGGATAAGATAAAAGATCATGTTATCTTTCTTGGTCCTGACTGCTGGCAAGAGACACCGTCCCCTTACTTTAAGGAGGATAAGAAGCTATTTGCTGCGTGGCAGCAGAAAGCTGCTTCTGAGGGGCTGTCGGTAAAGGTCGGCCGTTGGGATATTCCTGGTGAGCCAATCGCTATGCTTGTTGATTTTCAGTCATACTTTGCTCATAAGGAAGAATTTTACGGTAAGCTTTGGGAGTATTATCGCGTTGATAGTCTTCATGCTTACGGGGATTATGACGAATCAGCTATGTTTGCTTATGCTACGGCACTTGTCGTAGAGAGTTTCTATAAGTTCTATCTAAGCGAGAAAGATAAAGTCGTTTTCCATGCAAATGAATGGCAGACAGGCTTTGCAGCACTCGTATTGCAGCATCGTCAGCCACAGATAGCATCTATCTTTACAACTCATGCAACAGGTATTGGTCGCAGTATTGCGGGCAATAACAAGCCTTTGTACGAATATCTCTGGGCATATAATGGTGATCAGATGGCATCGGAGTTGAATATGGAGAGTAAGCATTCCATTGAGAAGCAGACAGCTCACCATGTTGATTGCTTCACGACAGTGAGCGATATTACTGCAACAGAGTGTAAAGAGTTGCTTGATAAACCAGTTGATTTGGTTCTTCCAAACGGTTTTGAAAACGACTTTGTACCAAAGGGTGCAACCTTCACAAAGAAGCGTAAGGCAGCACGTAAGCGTTTGTTCGACGTTGCTAATGCACTGACAGGTGATGATATACAAGACGATGCGTTAATCGTATCAACCAGCGGACGATATGAATTCCGTAATAAAGGTATTGATGTGTTCATTGAATCAATGAACCGCTTGCGTTATGATGAGAACTTGAAGAAGCAGGTTGTAGCCTTCATTGAGGTTCCAGGTTGGGTAGCAGGTCCTCGTCAGGACCTTGTAGAGCGTCTCAACAGCGGCAAGCAGTTTGATACACCATTGGAGAAGCCTGTGCTTACGCATTGGCTCCACAATATGGACCATGACAATGTACTGAATATGCTCAGCTCTCTCGGTATAAACAATGCAAAGGGAGATAAGGTAAAGGTAATCCTCTTGCCTTGCTATCTGACAGGTGATGATGGCATTATGAATATGAGCTATTATGATCTCGTATTGGGCAATGACCTCTGTGTTTATCCATCTTACTATGAGCCATGGGGTTATACACCTCTGGAGGCTGTAGCCTTTAAGGTACCTTGTATTACAACCGACCTTGCAGGTTTCGGCTTGTGGGCAAATACAGAGAAGGGCAAATACAGCGAGATAGAAGACGGTGTTAAGGTATTACATCGTAATGATTATAATTATTCTGAGGTAGCTGATGGTATTAAGGATACCATAGCCCGTTACTCTTGCTTTACGAAGACAGAGGTGAACAAGTGTCGTTCAAATGCTGAGAAAGTTCTCTCGTAAGGCTCTTTGGAGTGAGTTTATCATCTATTATGAGCAGGCTTACGACATAGCATTAAATAAAGCAGCTGCAAGGAACAAGTGATAACTGCTTAGTAACGAAATAAAGAAATAACAGTCAAAACTATAATAAGTTATGAAAAATTAAATCAGATTATTCCAACGAACCTCAGTGGAAAGAGGTAACTGTAAAGTCAACTCTGCCAAAGGAACTGGCATGTCTTGATGAGCTTGCTCACAATATGTGGTGGGCATGGAATTACGAAGCACGCAATATGTTCAAAGCTCTTGATGAGGAACTCTATGAAGAGGTTGGACATAATCCTGTTCAGCTCCTTGAGCGTCTTAGCTACGACCGTAAGGAAGCCATCGTAAAGGACAAGAAGTTGATGAAGCAGGTAAGTGATGTTTACAAGAAGTTCCGTGCTTATATGGACGTTAAGCCTAACGCTAAGCGCGCTTCTGTTGCTTACTTCTGTATGGAGTTTGGTCTGAATCAGGCATTGAAGATTTATTCTGGTGGTCTTGGTATTCTTGCTGGTGACTACCTCAAGGAAGCTTCTGACTCAAATGTAAACTTCTGTGCTGTAGGTTTCCTCTATCGTTTTGGTTACTTCACACAGAGCCTTTCAATGGATGGTCAGCAGATTGCGAAGTACGATTCACAGAACTTTAACTCTCTTCCTATCGAGCGTGAGCTTGATGAGAACGGCAATCAGGTAGTTGTTGACGTACCTTACCGCAACTATATGGTACACGCACTTGTATGGCGTGTAAACGTTGGACGTATTAAGCTTTACTTGCTCGATACAGACAACGATATGAACTCAGAGTACGATCGCCTATCACTCACTCACTCTATGGTGGTGACTGGGAGAACCGTTTGAAGCAGGAGATTCTGCTCGGTATCGGTGGTATACTCACATTGAAGAAGTTGGGCATCAAGAAGGATATCTATCACTGTAATGAAGGTCATGCAGCACTCTGCAACCTCCAGCGTCTTTGCGACTACATCGATGGTGGCTTGACATTCAATCAGGCTATGGAGCTTGTACGTGCTTCTTCACTTTATACCGTTCACACGCCAGTACCAGCTGGTCACGACTACTTCGACGAGGAACTCTTCGGCAAGTATATGGGTGATTATCCTGCAAAGCTCGGTATCTCTTGGGATGAGTTCATCGGTATGGGACGTACAAATCCAGACGATCATAGTGAGCGTTTCTGTATGAGTACTTTCGCTTGTAACACCTGTCAGGAAATCAATGGTGTATCAAAACTTCATGGCTGGGTAAGTCAGAAGATGTTTGCTCCATTGTGGAAGGGTTACTTCCCAGAGGAGAACGCTGTAGGTTATGTTACCAATGGTGTACACCTCCCAACATGGACAGCAACAGAGTGGCGTAAGGTTTACGATAAGTACTTTGACAAGAGCTTCATGGGTGACCAGAGCAACGAGTCTATCTGGCACGCTATCTACAATGTTCCAGATGCAGAAATCTGGGAGACACGTATGGCATTGAAGCAGAAGCTTATCAAGTATATCCGTGATAAGTTCACTAAGCAGTGGCTCCGCAATCAGGGTGATCCAGCTAAGGTGGTTTCTATCCTTGAGCGTATCAACCCTAATGCATTGATGATTGGTTTCTGCCGTCGCTTTGCAACCTATAAGCGTGCACACTTGCTCTTCACTGACCTTGAGCGTTTGGAGAAGATTGTAAACAACCCAGAGCGTCCTGTTCTGTTCTTCTTCTCTGGTAAGGCTCACCCAGCTGATGGCGCAGGTCAGGGACTTATCAAGCGTATCTTTGAGATTTCACGTATGCCACAGTTCCTCGGTAAGATTATCTTCCTTGAGGATTATGATATGCAGTTGGCTCGTCGTCTCGTTTCTGGAGTTGATATCTGGATGAATACACCAACTCGTCCACTTGAGGCAAGTGGTACATCTGGTGAGAAGGCAGAGATGAATGGTGTTGTAAACCTCTCAGTACTTGACGGCTGGTGGGTTGAAGGTTATCGTGAGGGTGCTGGCTGGGCATTGCCAGAGAAGCGCACCTATCAGAACCAGGGCTATCAGGATCAGCTCGATGCAGCTACTATCTACGGTCTGCTCGAGAACGAGATTGCACCTCTTTACTTCAATAAGGATGCTAAGAAGGGCTACTCAGAGGACTGGGTAAAGGTTGTGAAGAACTCTATCGCAACTATCGCTCCTCATTATACAATGAAGCGTCAGCTTGACGACTACTATGACAAGTTCTATGAGAGTCAGGCTAAGCGTTCTCATAAGCTCGAGGCTAATGACAATAAACTTGCTAAAGAGATTGCTCTTTGGAAGGAGTCTGTTGCTGAGCGTTGGGACAGCATCTATGTTGTTTCAAAGGATGAGGATGCACTGCAGGATATTGCTACAGGTCATAAGATTAAGGTTACTTACACAATCGACGAGCAGGGCTTGAACGATGCAGTAGGTCTTGAGTTGGTATTCTTGAAGAATGCACCTGTTGATGACGTTAACATCCATAAGGTAATTCCATTCGAGCTGGTGAAGACAGAGGGTAATCACTATACTTTCGAGGCTACTTTCGATGCAACTGTAGCAGGTGCTTATAAGTACGCTGTACGTATGTATCCTAAGAACGACCTCCTGCCACATCGTCAGGACTTCGCTTATGTAAAGTGGATTGGATAAAAATAGTCTGAGGACTACTCAATAAATAAAAGCCATTCCTGAACTCTGTAAAGGGTTGGGAATGGCTTTTTTGTATTTATATGCCATTGAATTATCATTGAGCTTAATCTAATTTACAATGGTAATGTACCTTTCCCTCAATATGTTTACCATTTGTTTACCGCCTTCTGCTTATGCTTTTTTATACATCTTGCGATAACGTGAACCGATGTTGATGATTTTCTTTTCACGTTCTAACTGTGCTGTAAGTTGATAGGCGTAGGTTGTAGAAAGGTTTAGACGGCGACGGAGGTCGTTAACGGTGATTATCGGACTCTCTTCAAACAACTCTTTTAGTGCAGCGTTAACGGCTGATTTTATAGGAAGTGTGGATGTACCGTCTTTGTAGGTTTTGTTTTCAAAATCCATCTTTCCTAACGCTTCGTGAAAATCCTTATCGGGGCGGAATCTAATTTTGCGCACAGCAACATTACGGAGATGGTGACGATGCGTCTTAGGGTCTTCGTACATGTCGCCTTTAAGGGCAAGTGAGAAGAATCCAATGCCCGGTAGATGAACTGTATTCCCACTTTTTAGCTCCTCTGCTAATTCTGTTTTTAATGCAGCGATAGTACCGAGAATGTCGGCTGTTGTGAGTGTTGTCGTTTGTTGGATACGCTGACAGATTCTCTCTATTCCCGTGACATCTTTTCTTAATAGGTACGATTCTCAGTGTTTTACGTTGTGCGAGTTTACCGCTTGTTCTTAATAGTTTGTAATTTACAGTCATAGCTTTACGTTTGTAATAAGGGTTAATAATCATCTTTTCCGTGAGCCGTTAGTGTGTGAAACGAGTCTCTATAATCACATACTTCTGGCTTAGGCAGAATTCTTTTCACGAAAGAAAGAAATTATTTACGTGAAAATAAATATTTCTTTTCATGAAGAAAATATCGGTGTAATGGACATTTGGTAGGCTGAAAAACTCTCGGAATTCTTTTTATTTACTACCTTTGCAGCATTTGAAAATCTATGAATAAAAAAACTGTATCTTCTGTAATAAACCAAATGTTAAAAAGAATGGGCATCGACGTTCTGTTCAGATGTATTCCTGCAAGGATTGTGGTAGACAATTTTCAAGGTGGTCTGCGTATAAATAATATTTCTCTATGGAACGACTATCTGACGGCAAATCGAACGATATCCGATCTATCCACTCTTTATAAATGTTCAGAACGAACCATACGACGTAGGTTGAGATTTAGTAGTAGATAGCTTTTACTGCTACTTACCCCAAATCTGCAGTAATAATATTGGACACAACATACTTTTTCCAGGACATTTTGGTGTGATGCTGTTTCAGGATGCTTCATCAGGCAAAATACTCTATCGCAAGTTTGTCAAAAACGAAAACTAACAGAGATTATCTTGATGGACTTCAGTATATTGCGGAGCGTGGAACTATGATAAAAAGCAGTGGTGTGTGATGGGCATGTAGGGACTTTTTACAAGCTATAAGTTTCTGTCCCGTACAAATGTGTCAATTTCACCAATTTCAGATAGTTAGAAGACTCCTTACTAACAACCCACATTTGCCTGCAGGCGTTGAGCTGTTGGCATTAATGAGAAGGATGTTCTCTATGAGAAAAGAAGAGTTTATAACCGCTTTTAATAAATGGTGTGATAAATGGAAAGAGTTCCTAAACGAACGAACTCTCCTAATCTCGGGTAAGACAACTTATACACACAGAAGGCTGAGAACGGCAAGACGTTCTATTAAGACACATCTGCCATGGATCTATACGTGTGAGGAGTATCCGGATATGCAAATACCTAATACAACAAACCTGTTGGAAGGATTTAACTCACAACTTAAAAGAGCACTACATAATCATAATGGATTGAATGAAGCTAACAAGAAGAAGTTTATAGATGGATTCATAAATACAAAAAAAGTAGGCTGGAATAATCAGCCTACCAAATGTCCATTACTAAAACCCGAGAGTTTTTCAGCCTACCAAATGTCCATTACACCTTTTTTTCATGAAAATAATTCGTGATTCATGCTGCAAAGATACTGTTTCAATGGTCGCTTGGCAAGTATAAGCTATGTAGTAATGTCTGTATTTGTACTTTTTTGCGTGGGTTTAGATTTGAGATGGGTGGATAAAAGTGTAAAAGAAAAAGCTCTCAGACCAGTGTGGTGTGTGGTTTGAGAGCTGTATTTTGAAAAATGAAAACCGACTGATTTCCTTTTTCGAGTGTACTTTATAGAAGGATGGTAATAATTATATGATAGAAACTCAGTAAAGATGTTTTGAAACAAAACTCCTTTTTTTTACCACCCGAACTTGTATTGATGGCTACCGCTTGTCATTGCTGTTGGGAAACCATTACTATTGAAAGTCCATGTAAAGTTGGTTTTGTTGCCGCTCTTATCAATAAGCTGTACAGGCAAGTTCTTAGTTGCTTTTCCAAGCAATCCTGCATAGTAGGCGTATTTCATTGCGCCAATGTCAATACCAAACGTTGTATTGAAGAGCATAATGTTACCCTTGTTCACTATAGGAGCTGGGGTTGTATCTGAGGTATAAGCAACTTTACAAGTGTCTTTTTTTCTTGTTGTTGTTTGTGAGACGATAGTTTTTGTCTCTATTTCAGAGATGTTGCTATCTTTATAAGTCAAAGTAAATTTTTTGTAGTCATCTGCTGAATGGATTATATTGGTCAGCTGATCATTATCGTTATAGGCGAAATACCATGTATCTTCCTTTGTATTTTCCTTTTGCTCTATCATGCAACTTCTAACAAAACCGTTGTTGTTCAGATACATTCTGTAGATCGTTGTATCTCCATTACGTTCTACTTTCATGAAGACATTTGGGACTACAATAGCACGTGTTTTTGTGTTATTGTATTTGAAAGATACCGTTTCATCCTTAGTCTCAATACTTGTAACTAATCCTTTTTCATTTGTTTGGATAGTCATACTGTCCACCTCTTTAGGCGTTCCATTAGTGAATACCTTTGAAAGGTCAATTGTTACAGGATCTGGCAAGCCGTCAATAATCCAGTCATCATCGTTTTTGTTACTGCATGATGATAAAACAAATGTTGCACCTATTACTGCTGCAGTAAGAAGTGCGATTGTAATAGTCTTTTTCATTGTCCCGTTTTTGTGTTATAATTAGTAATTGGCACATTCTTGTCAACTCATTGGCTTGTGCTTTTGTTCTCTGTTGCAAATATATAAATTTATTTTTTTCAGTGATATGTTCCTATACTATAATTTTATTAGTTTAGGGTGAAAAAGTCAGCAATTAGCTTTATATCATAGCTTCGCTTTGTTCTGTGTTTCTTTTAGAACATTTCCCTTCGATAGTCACCCGTCAATAATTCCTGTTGTAGAAAAGCGTATGTATAGCCAGGACTTTGATAATACAATCCTGTTGATTGGTCCTGAATACGGCAGTAAGTGTCAGAGTTATAGAGCATATCAATAGCTTCGGACATAGTACAATGTCTGTCTTTCATCAATAAGGCTATAAGTTCTGCACATACATCCTCTTTCATCATATCAATCTGTTCGTCAGTTAGTTTCATAATTTCTTTAGTTTTGATATTGCTAATTCAGTTCCGAAGTAATATTGAAATGTTATACCTTGTGAGTACTTCAGTTCGTTGACGAGTTGTTCCAGACTTATCATCCCTGTTTTATATCGTCGTAGTTGAAAGGTTACACCATCATCAGCGATAGGTCCATAAACAATATCATAGTTATGGCAAGGTTGTTCTATGTTGATGTCTCTATTCTTAAGAACAAAATTAGCCCATTCCTTGCTGTATTTTTCAAAGCGCAGAATCTTTAAGCTGTTATCATCAAATATTGTCTCATCAAATTGGTATTTATTGAGTGTAGGCTTTCCTTCAAGTAAGATTGATGTTCTTTGTTCTGCCATGCGTTGTGCCTGCTGCTTGTCGGCTGACAGATAAAAGCCTTTGCCAAAGTCCTTGTATGGTTTGGACTTTGTAAGATCAATCTTGTCAATATCAATATTAGAACCATGATAGAGAATCATAGGCTTTATTATTTTAGTGCACCGCCATTCCTCTGACAGATGATAGAAATGTCATGAATAGCATCCTCAAAGGACTGTGTGTGCAGAACATCATAAAAGGACATCAAGTAGTCTATTCCCTTAAAACGCTTAAGATAATTGTATGCCTGTCGCTGACCAAGATTAAATTTCTTGGCAAATTCTGCTATTAAAGCGACGATGTAGCGTATTTGATTTGTTTCCTCTCTTGACATACTTTGTTCATTATATTCACGACAAATATATGAATTATTTTTCCGAAATACTACTATCTGTCTACGAAAAGTTTATAGCAATGCGGGTTAATTGGCTTGGTTGATAAGGTTCACCACTACCTTTACCATTATATCCTTTTCCTCTGTTTTGCTCTCAGCAATCATTAGGGTGAGGGCAACGAGGGTGTTGTCAGCAATTCGTTTGGTGCCATCGGGGCGATAGAGGATGGCATTGTTGTTCATAAACCATAGGAAGAGGGTGGCTGCAATGCGCTTGTTTCCATCACTGAAAGAGTGATTCTTGGTGACAAGATAGAGAAGCATAGCCGCTTTTTCCTCTACACTCGGATAAAGTTCCGTACCATCGAAGGTTTGATAAATTTGCCCAATAGAGCTTTTGAAGGAGTCATCTTTCTCATTACCAAAGAGTATAGAACCACCAAACTTCTGTCGAAGAACATCTATCTCGTGCATAGCATTCTCGTATGTAGCGTGGAATGGCTCTTCTTTGGTAGTCTTGGCGATATGTAATCGCTGGTAATCATAGTTATCAAGTGTGTCGAGTGCGTAGGTATAGTCTACAACGACGTCAAAGAGCGCGTTACTTTCGTCCGTCGTCTTTGCGGGTTGTTGCTGGATGGCTCTGCCTAATACTTGTATGAGTTGGCGTAGTTCTGCAATCTGATGTTTACGAATGTTCTCGTTGATAGCATAGCCTTTGACAAGATATTGCTTGAGAACTGAGTTTGCCCATTGGCGGAAACGGATACCACGTTTTGTATTTACACGATATCCCTACGGATATTATCATATCAAGATTGTAATAAGCGACTATGCGAGAAACTTGCCGTTTGCCTTCTTGTTGAACTGTTCGGAATTTCCGAACAGTTGAGTTAGCATCGAGTTCGTCATCTTCTATAATGTGTTTTATATGCTCACTAATCGTTGCTTTACTCTGATTGAAATAGTTCCACCATCTGTGTTTCTGTGTTAACCATACTGTTTCTCCTTCCAACTTCACATCAAGTTGGGTTTTACCATCTTCACTTTGATAGATGATAATTTTGTCGTTTAGATTCTCAGTCATGTTATTTAGGTTTATAGTTGTTAGTCGATAGGCGAGGGATAGTTTAATCCCTCGTCAGTTTACGACTCATATAACGTACAGGATACCACACAGAAAGCCAGCCGACAAGGATAACTGTGAGGAAGATTGTGATGATATCTTCTGGATGAACGCTAATAGGATAGGCATTGACAACAAAGTTTCCTGCTTGATCACCAAGCTGAACAAGACCGTATGTCTGCTGCAGCCAGCAGAGTAAGAGGCCGAGTGCAATGCCGATGACAGCACCCGCTGCAGATATCATTCGACCTTCAAAGAGGAAGATACGACGTATCTGACTATCTGTTGCACCGAGGTTACGCAGGGTGATGACGTCATTCTTCTTGTCAATGATGAGCATAGAGAGCGAACCAATGATGTTAAAGCACGCCACCATAAGGATAAACGTGAGGAAAACGTAGGCAAAGAGCTTCTCAATGCGCATGATATTAAACGTGTCAGCTTGCTGCTCATAGCGGTCTAATACCTTGTAATTGTCACCGAGAAGGGTTTGTATTTCGTCCTTAGCTTTGTCAATGTCGACACCCGGCTTCATGCGTAATTCAAGTGAGGTAATCTCTCCCTGTCGGTTGAAGATACGGCGTGCAAAGTCGAGAGAGGTAATAATATATCCCTTATCATACTTCAACTGCTTTACATGAAAGAGTACCCCCGGAGCTATCAAAGAGTCTTTTACGAAAGCATCTGTTGGATTAGAAGCATCATACTGTCCTTCACGTTGGGGCGCATAGATGTGTAAGTAGTCTGGCCATGCAACTCCTGTACCGAGGTCTTGTGCCAATCTAATACCGAGAACGCCATATTGCAGATTGGCTGTATGAAGTCTAAAATCGCCCTCACCATATAGAATATTGCTGATATGTGTCAGCGAATCGAAGTTATCCTCCACACCCTTCACATTGACCATAGCTTGTTTGTCATGATAGACTGCCAATGCTTGGTCCTCTACGCATTCTGTAGCCACTTCTACTGAAGGTAGTTTTTTGACCTTTAAAAGTAAGGGATCGTTAGCCGACATAGCCTTACCCTTTGCTGCTTCAATCTTAATTTGTGGATCGAAGTTGGTGAAGAAGGATGCTACAAGGTCTGAGAATCCATTAAATCCGCTCAATACAACGACCAATGCCATTGTTGCTACAGACACACCGAGTACGGAGATGAGGCTGATAACGTTAATAGCATGTGTACTCTTCTTTGAGAAGAGGTAACGGCGGGCAATGTAAAAAGGGAAGTTCATGATGGGTGTTGGGTGTTGAATGTTGGGTGATGATGTGTTGGGTGTTAGCTGTTAAGTGATGGGTGTTGATGGTTTGTGGAGTGTTAATGCACTTTATAGAAATCATCAACACCCAACATTCAATCCCCATCACCCACCTCCTACTTCTTTAGTAACTCATCAATGCGCTCCAAGTAGTCGAGGGAGTCGTCAATGAAGAAGCGTAGCTCAGGGATGATGCGCAGCTGATTATGCACACGCTGACCTAAGTCATAGCGGATAGTCTTCTCATTGGCATTGATGTTTTTCAGTATTTCGTCTCCCTTTTCAGATGGGAAAATACTGAGGTAGGCGGTACAGATACTGAGGTCTGGGCTCACCTTTACACGTGTTACACTAACCAAAACACCATGCATCATACGTGTCTGTGTCTGGAAAATACTTGCCAACTCCTTTTGAAGAAGTCGTGATATGCGGTTTTGTCTTGTTTCTTGCATTGTCTTATCTATTTTTGTTTTATCCTGCAAAGGTACTGAAAGTTTGAAAAACCCACAAACTTTTATGTTGAAGTGTGGGGAATGGGTGATGGATGTTGGGTGTTAGGTGGTGATGATATGCGGATGTTTGGTGATAGGTGATAGGTGTTGGGTGGTGATGATATGTGGATGTTTGGTGATGGGTGATAGGTGTTGGGTGGTGATGATATGTGGATGTTTGGTGATGGGTGATAGGTGTTGGGTGGTGATGATATGCGGATGTTTGGTGATGGGTGATAGGTGTTGGGTGGTGATGATATGTGGGTGTTTGGTGATGGGTGATAGGTGTTAGGTGGTGATGATATGTGATGTTTGGCGATGAAAGCTGGGCTTTTTTGTGTTTGGTGTTGATGCTCCGCACATGTTGTGCAGAACGCCCCGCACATATTGTGCGGATGGTAGCTACCAGTGGTGTTGAGGGCTAAACAGATTGCTATCGGTTATGAGTAGGAATGCAACTGAATGGATAATAAAAACTCGTTAAAGTTATCCCTTTTGCGGTGATCACTCCCCTCCCTATGGGGAGAGGGGTCGAGGGTAGGGCTTGTTTGTGTAGCTTTTATTTCTTCCTAATCAGCGTTAACCCATCGCGTAGTGGGAGAATAACCTTCTCAATTCGGTCGTCTTTGGCAATGAAAAAGTCATTGAAACGGCGGATGCCAATCGTCTGATGATCGTGGTCGTAGGCAGGGTCAATGACGTGCCAATCCCATAGTGTGTTGTCAGCGAGGATATAACCACCAGGACGGATGATAGGGCAACAACTTTCTCATATACCTCCGTATAATTGCGCTTGTCACCATCAACGAAAGCCATATCAAATAGAATCCCCAACTTTGGAGCCTCTTCTGCAGCGTCACCGATACGAAAGTCAATCTTGTCGGCAACAGGCGATCCTTCAATCCATGGACGGGTGAAATCCTCCATCTCGTCATTGATTTCAAAGGTATAGAGCTTGCCCCCTCCTCTAATCCTTCAGCCATACAGATAGCCGAATAGCCACTGAAAGTACCCACTTCGAGGATATTCTTAGGACGTATCATCTGTACAAGCATCTTTAGGAGACGCCCCTGCAGATGCCCACTTGCCATACGTCCGTGAATGGTATGGATGTTTGTGGCACGATAAAGGCGGTAAAGATAATCGCCTTCTGGATCGATATGTGAGGCAAGATAGGCATCGCAGCCCGCCTCGTCAGTGAGAGATGTATAGGTGTTGGTTGTTGGCATGGGTGATGATAGTGATGATGAGTGTTGAAAGGTTATAAGAGCGACAAATGCTTCCATAGCCAATCTGTAGCTGTTAAGACCAAAGCCTTGGATCGTACCCTTGCAGGCTAGGGGCAATCATTGAGTGGCGACGGAAGTCCTCACGGTCGTTAACATTGCTGATATGCACCTCAATCACTGGCGTTTGTAGAGAGCGAATGCAATCCAAAAGCGCAATACTTGTATGCGTATAAGCCCCGGCATTAAGGATAATGCCATCATACGAGAAGCCAGTCTCCTGTAGTTTGTTGATGAGTTCGCCCTCAACATTACTTTGGTAATAGTCAATAGTACTGTTAGGATAGCTTTCACGCAGTTGTGAAAGGAAGGTGTCCATAGACAGACTATCGTATATTTCAGGTTCACGCACCCCTAAGAGGTTCAAGTTAGGGACCATTAATAATGATTACTTTCATATCTCTTTCTTCTCAAATATCGTTTTTTTGATGTATCTTTGCATATAAATTGCGGTATGCAAAAAAATAAGAAATTAAATGGAAAACAGACAAGAATTCAAAGGATATTGTCAGCCGTTACCGCCGTTATCTGAAGTTAGAGAAAGGCTACTCGGTGAATACGCTCGATGCTTATATGCGTGATGTGGATAAGCTCTTGCGCTATCTTGTTGTAGAACAGGTTGATGTGTTGGATGTGAAGTTGGAAGATTTAGAACACTTTGCAGCCTTTATCTCCGATCTTGGCATTGGTCCTCGCTCTCTGGCACGCATTCTTAGTGGGGTGCGCCAGTTCTATCGTTTCCTTGTTATCGATGGTTATTTAGAAGTAGACCCGACAGAGTTGTTAGAGTCACCAAAGCAACCTGACCACTTACCAGAGGTTCTTTCCACTGCCGAAGTTGATCTCTTAGAGCAGGCGATAGACCTATCAAAAGTGGGAAGGACACCGCAACCGTGCTATTATTGAGGTCTTGTTTCTCCTGTGGACTGCGTGTGTCAGAACTTACAAACCTAAAACTTTCCAATCTATATATCGAAGAACAGTATATCCGAGTGATGGGTAAAGGATCGAAGGAACGTTTAGTTCCTATCTCACCGCGTGCCTTAGACGAGTTAAACTATTGGTTTGCCGACCGTAATGTGATGAAAATCAAACCCGGAGAGGAGGATTATGTCTTCCTAAATCGTCGTGGACAGCATCTTACCCGTACGATGATTCTTATTATGATAAAGCGTTATGCGGTTGAAGCTGGTATCAAGAAAACAATTTCTCCGCACACGCTTCGCCACTCCTTTGCCACCTCTCTGCTCGAAGGTGGTGCTGACCTTCGTGCTATTCAGGCAATGTTGGGACACGAAAGTATCGGAACAACAGAGATTTACACGCATATTGATACCTCAACACTACGGCAGGAAATTCTTGAACATCACCCTCGTAATATCCTGTATAATGAGCGTCAGCAGATGGACTTATTGCCAGAATAATCTTTATTGACCCTTTGTTAAGATATAAAAATAAAAATCGGATTGCGTAACGGATTTTTATGTATCTTTGCGCCATAAAACTAATATTACAATTACAAACAACGTTTAAGATGAAAATCAAACATTTATTCTTAATCGTCTTACTCTTTGTCACTGGAATGGTCTCTGCGCAGCAGATGGGACCTATCCCTGTGAATAAGAATGTAAGACAAGGTAAGCTTAGCAATGGCTTAACTTACTACATCCTTCACAATGAATGGCCAGAGCACGTTGCTAATTTTTACATTGCACAGCGTGTTGGTTCTATTCAAGAGAATGATAACCAACGTGGTTTGGCTCACTTTCTTGAGCACATGGCATTCAACGGTTCTGAGCATTTCCCTGACTCAACGCTCCTTGAATTCACCCGTTCACTCGGTGTGGAGTTTGGTAGCAACTTGAATGCTTACACCAGTATCGACCAGACGGTCTATCGTATTTGCGACGTGCCTACTGCTCGTCAGACAGCACTCGACTCTTGTCTGTTGATTCTTAAGGACTGGTCAAACGGCTTGACACTTGCTGACAAGGAGATTGACAAGGAACGTGGCGTTATTCATCAGGAGTGGCAGTTGCGCCGTACACCGGTGATGCGAATCTATGATGACGTTTTGCCTAAGTTCTATCCTAACTCAAAGTATGGGTCATCGTATGCCAATCGGTTTGATGAGCATTGTTGACAAGTTCCCTTATCAGGACCTCCGCGACTATTATAAGAAGTGGTATCGTCCAGACAATCAGTGTATCATCGTTGTTGGTGATATCGATGTAGACCACACAGAGAACGAGATTAAGAAGCTTTGGGCTAAACGCTACTGTTCCTGCAAATGCTGCACAGGTAGTAGAAGAGGCTGTGCCAGACACTAAGGATGCTATCTACGTGTTTCGGTAAGGATAAGGAGATGCCTTACAGCCAGGTAGGTTTCTGCATGAAGCATGACGCCTTCCCTGATGCACAGAAGGGCGATATGTACTACTATGTAGATTCTTATGCAAAGAACATCATCACCATGATGCTCAATCAGCGACTCTCTGAGTTGGCACAGAAGGCAGACTGTCCTTTCACAGGTGCTTATTCTTACGATGGCGATTATATGCTTTCAAAGCCAAAGGCAGCCTTCAATATGGCAGCTGATGCAAAGGAAGGCAAGGATCTCGAAGCCCTTGCAGCTATCTATCGTGAGGCACAACGTGCTCGTCTTTATGGCTTTACAGCAGGCGAGTACGACCGTATGAAGGCTGAATACCTCTCTCAAATTGAGTCAGCTTACGTCAACCGCAACAAGGTGAAGAACGCACAGTATGGTGATGAACTTCGTGATCACTATCTTGCTAACGAGCCAATCCCAAGCAAGGAGGATGATTATCAGATTATGAAGCAGTTGGTTGAGATGCCTGCATTGAATGTTGACGTTATCAATAAGTATGCACAGGAACTCATCACTGATAAGGATAGTAACTTCGTTGCTTATATCTTCGCACAAGAGAAGGCTGGTGCAACTTACCCAACAGAGGCTCAGATGGCACAGACTATCAATGCTGTACGTGCAGAGAAGATTGAGGCATACGTTGACAACGTAAAGCAGGAACCACTGCTCGACGAGAAGAAGCTCCCTAAGGCTGGTAAGATTGTTGGTGAGAAGGAGAATAAGGTGCTTGGTTATAAGGAGTTGACACTGAGCAATGGCGCACGTGTTATTCTGAAGAAGACCGATTTCAAAGACAATGAAATTCAGTTCCAAGCATCAGCGAAGGGCGGAAAGGGCCTCTATGGTAAGGCTGATTTCAGTAACTTACAACTCTTTGATGCTGTTCTCGGTTATAGTGGTTTGGGTGATTTCTCACGTCAGGAATTACAGAAGGCACTCTCTGGTAAAGCAGGCTTCTGTGGGCTGCAGTATGTCAAGCTACTACCAGTCATTAGCTGGTTCATGTGTTCCAAAGGATATCGAGACTATGATGCAGTTGCTTTACCTCAACTTCACCAGCGTTGCAAAGGACGAGGCTTCTTACAAAGCGATGATGGCACAGATGGAGTTAGCACTGAAAAACAAAGACCTCTCACCTGAGAGTGTGTTCGGTGATTCGATCAGCAACACTATCTATGGTCATGAAGCACGTTTCGCTCCAACGACATTGAATACATTGAAGAACATAAGCTACGATCGTATCTTGCAGATTTGGAAAGAGCGTTTTGCTAATCCTGGTCAGTTTGTTTACTACTTCGTTGGTAACTTTGATGAGGCTACACTTCGTCCATTGATTGAGAAGTATATTGCATGTCTGCCAAAGGGCAAGGCTGAGAACTGGAAGGAAGTTCCAAGCTATGTGAATGGTAAGGTTGCAAACAAGTTCACTCGTAAGTCAGAGACACCAAAGGCAATTGCTTTTGAGTTCTGGCATGCGCCAATGGCTTATACCCTTGAGGGCGATATTCTTACTGATGCAGCAGCTCAGGTTCTCTCTATGGTTTATCTGAAGAGTATTCGTGAAGATGCCAGTGCAGCTTACTCTGTAGGCGCAGGTGGTAAGTTACGTCGTTTTGGTAACAAGGCTGTGGCTATCGTTCAGAGCTATTGTCCAATGGACCCAGAGAAGGCTGACCTCGCTGTTAAGCTTCTTGCTGAGGGCATGAAGGACAACACTGTTAAGATGGATGCTGATAAGGTTCAGAAAGTGAAGGATTTGATGCTGAAGAATGCAGACCTTGCTGCTAAGAACAACGGCTATTGGATGGGTATTCTCGATGATTATATCTGGTCAGGTGTAGACTTCCATACCAACTATAAGAAGACCGTTGAGGCTATCACCCCAGCTAAGCTTGCAGCTCATTTGAAGCAGATTGTGGCAGCTGGTAACCATGCCGAGGTGGTGATGACACCTGCAAAATAATACGTATTCTGTGTTTGAAAAAGGACTCTCATGGGTCCTTTTTCTTTCAACAAACTACCAACAGCGAATTATTTTCATGAAAATAAATATTTTTTGTCGTGAAAATAAATATTTTTTTCATGTAAAATAAATCTTTTTCTCCATGAAAATAATTCACAGAAGATAAGGAGTAAGACTCGTGAAAAGCTTTGAAAGGCGATATTAAGTGGCTTAACAATTCATGTTATTGACGCTTATATCGCCTTTCATTGTTTTTTTTCTTTTAGATAACATCAGTAGTCATTCATTAACTCAAATCATTGAATATCATACAAACGAGTGTTCTTGGTCTCTATTGCTTGTCATTATATACGAACAGTATTTGCTGAGTAAATTAGACAATGGCAAATCCCCTCTTTCGTATCGTTCTGCATCAAGCTTTATAATTCTATTGCATTAATATGATGCTAATTTATATCTGTGCGACGATTATGAGTTTATATCGTCGCAAATTATGCGACAATAAAACTAAAAATAGCTCTGAAATACCTATTAACTTCTCAAATAAAGCAAATTTTGCAAGGGTAACCTTAGATTGTATTTTTATCATCATCCATCATTTAACACCTAATATCTACTGTTCATTATCACCCATCATTCATCACCCACCACTCACTATCTATCACCCAATAAAGTATAAATCTTACTTATTTATTTTGTTATCCCGCTAAGTTGCAGTAACTTTGCACTCTTAAACAGAGAGTTAGTAGTAAATACAAACATAAAAAGTAGATAAATATATGGCATATTTGTTTTCATCGGAATCAGTATCTGAGGGACACCCAGATAAGGTTGCCGACCAGATAAGCGACGCTTTGCTCGACCAGTTCTTGGCTTACGATGAGGATGCACGTTGCGCTATAGAAACCTTTAACACTACGGGACAGGTGGTGATTATGGGTGAGGTAAGGTCTAAGGAATATGTTGACCTTCAGACAATTGCTCGCAAGACAATTAATAAGATTGGTTATACAAAGGCTGAATATCAGTTTGACGGCAATAGCTGTGGTATTCTTTCTGCTATTCATGAGCAGAGTGATGATATCAATCGTGGCGTTGACAATGGTGATACTGAGAACCAAGGAGCTGGTGATCAGGGTATGATGTTTGGTTATGCTTGTAACGAGACAGACAATTATATGCCTGTAACACTCGATTTGGCACACCTCCTTATGACCACATTGGCTGACATCCGCAAGGAAGGTAAGCAGATGACTTATCTCCGTCCAGACTCTAAGAGTCAGGTGACAGTGGAGTATAGCGATGACAATATCCCACAGCGTATTGACACTATCGTCGTTTCAACACAGCATGACGACTTTATCAAGCCTGCTGACGACTCACGTGAGGCACAGTTGAAGGCGGATAAGGAGATGGTTGAGCAGATTCATAAGGACGTTCTTGAAATCTTGATGCCACGCGTAAAGGCGCAGATAACATCGGAGAAAGTACTTGCCTTGTTCAACGATAATATCAAGTATCTTGTTAATCCAACAGGTAAGTTCGTGATTGGTGGTCCTCATGGAGATACTGGTCTGACAGGTCGTAAGATTATCGTTGATACTTATGGTGGTAAGGGTGGTCACGGTGGTGGTGCCTTCTCTGGTAAGGATTCAAGTAAGGTAGACCGTTCTGCAGCCTATGCAACACGCTATATCGCAAAGAATATGGTGGCAGCTGGTGTGAGTGACGAGATTCTTGTACAGTTGGCTTACGCCATTGGTGTTGCTGAGCCTGTTAGTGTTTATGTGAATACTATGGTCGTTCACACGTGAAGGCTACTGATGGTGAGATAGCAGAGATGGTGAAGAAACTGTTTTGATCTTCGTCCAAAGGCTATTGAGAAGACACTGAAACTTCGTCAGCCAATGTATTTGGAAACAGCTGCTTATGGTCATATGGGACGCCAGAATGAGGTTGTTCAGAAGACCTTCGAAAGCCGTTATCATGAGACAAAGACGGTTGATATTGAACTTTTCACTTGGGAAAAGCTCGATCGAGTAGAGGATATTAAAAAGACATTCGGACTCTAATAGATAATGCCGACAACTGATTCCATTGTTCGCTCTTCTCTATTGTTAAAAGTCAACATTGGCAGCAGGGAAGAAGGCGAATGTCGATTCTGTGGGTAAGGCGGGTCAGAAAACTGACTCGTCTATCTTGTTGCACCCTAAAAAGCAGAAGACGTTTCAGCTGACGGATTTCAAATTTGCAGAAGAAGGCTACTTTAAAGGGAATAAGTATTTTCAAGTTAGAACGTGGAAACAATTCATGCTGATGGTGTTTCGGGTGTCCTTGCTCCTTATGCTGTAAGCAATGATAATGTTATTGCAGCAATGCTCTTTAGGTTGTTTTTGTGATGGCAATGGTAGCCGTTTTCTCTATCGAGGAATTTCATAGAACGCCAGATAAAGAGTTTCTTCCGTGTTAGTCGTAGTAAAGAGTGGGTAGCTCTTGAGACAAATGAAGAGGTGCGTTTTCAAACGATCTTGATAGCACAAACCTCTTTGTTAGGGGAGTATTCTCTATTATTTCTTTGTGCGTGATTTAGGGAGGCGGTAGGCTTTTCAAATGACACACAACTTGGAGCGATAGGATGCTTTTTTTGGCGTTTTTGTCGCTTACTTCCTATTCAAGTATTTGGTCTATGGATTCGTAAACTGGGTGTTCTTTGATAGGAAAAAAAATGGACAATGGCGGCGAACGCAGGTCTTCCTTTCTTCTCTGGAAGGAGTCTTGTTGTTCCCGATAGTACTCTTGTTGGTTTACTTCTCTTTGTCACTCCATGCAGCATTGATTTATACACTAATTGTTATGTTAATCGTCAAAATGCTTGCTTTTTATAAGAGTTACAGCATCTTTTTTAAGAGAATGGGTGCCAGTCTGCAAAATAATTTTGTACTTTTGTGCGCTCGAATTGATGCCGTTGATGGTATTGTGGGGCGTTTTGTTCATTACAGATAACTATTTGATAATAAACTTTTAGGACACGATGATAAAAAAGATCTTGGTTTCACAGCCAAAGCCGTCAAGCGAAAAGTCGCCATATTACGACATAGCAGAAGACTTAGGAGTGGAACTGGTTTTCAGACCTTTCTTTAAGGTCGAAGGACTCTCAGCGAAAAGAGTTCCGTCAGCAGAAGATAAACCTGTTGGATTATACCGCTGTGGTATTTACTTCTCGTCATGCTGTAGACAATTATTTTAATCTCGCTAAGGAAATGCGTGTAACGATCCCTGAGGATATGAAGTATTTCTGTGTGATTGAAACGATTGCTCTTTATATCCAGAAGTACGTGCAGTACCGCAAACGTAAGGTGTTCTTTGGTAATACGGGAAAGATTGATAGTCTTATTCCTACAATGACTAAGCACAAGACTGAGAAGTACCTTGTTCCGCAGAGTTCTGTACATACGGAGGCTTTAAGCGAGTTGTTGGATGCAAATAAGCTCAAGCATAAGGAATGTGTGATGTATCGCACAGTTAGCAATGGCTTAACAGAGGAAGAAGTTAAGAACTTTGATTATGATATGCTTGTCTTCTTTAGTCCAACGGGTGTAAAAGCTTTGAAGGAGAATATCCCTAACTTTAAGCAAGGGATATTAAGATAGCAGCCTTTGGGCCTGCTACAGCGAAGGAAGTTGAGGCACAGGGACTGAGACTTGACCTTCAAGCACCATCTAAGGAGTATCCTTCTATGACTGGTGCGTTGCGTGCTTTCTTAGAGAAAGAGAAGAAGAATAAATAATATAACGGCTTCTGCCTCATCTGAAAGGATGGGGAAGAAGCCGACATCAGTACTGGACATACGGTAAAAATAAGCTGATAAGGAATGGAAAAGCATGATGAAAGACTGAGAAAAGAAGAACGTCTATGCAGCAAGAAGCTTATAGATACGCTCTTTGGGACAGGTGGAAGTCATGCGATGACAGCATACCCTTTGAAGGCTGTTTACAGACTAATTGACAGTAAGACGGAGACTTCTGTATCGAAAGAAACGGTCATGGAGTCGAAAGTACAGGTGTTAGTTAGTGTTCCGAAAAAGCATTTCAAACGTGCCGTAAAGCGTAATAGAGTGAAACGTCAGGTGCGCGAGGCTTATCGAAAGCACAAGAGTTATGTCACTCTTCGTGTGAACGAGCTAACAGATAAGCAGTTGTTGATAGCTTTTATATGGCTTTCAAACGAATTGATAGATTCTGTTACAATTGAACAGCGGGTTTCTAACTTGCTTCAAAGAATAGGAGAACGGATATGATGGATGAGAAGGAGAGAAACGAGAGGGCATCAAATGAACAGCAATCTCATAATGTTTTTGCTAAGCTATGGCGTCTTTTCACACGTGGTTTATCGTGGCTATTGCTACTCCCGATACTCTTTTATCGCCAGTTCATCTCTCCTTTTACGCCACCTTCTTGTCGCTTTACTCCTACTTGTTCGGAGTATGGTAGACAAGCTATCCTAAAGCATGGCCCTTTTAAGGGGTTAGCTCTAACAATTTGGCGTATATTAAGATGCAACCCATGGGGTGGCAGTGGCTATGACCCAGTACCCTAATGATGCTCACAATAGAATATTAATACAGAGTTGAGGCTTATGAGGAAAGGGTGCAATGCCTTTAAAGTCTTTAATTCCTTGACTCTTTAAAGTATAAAAGATATAGATGAAGAACTTTGTAGAAGAACTCCGTTGGCGTGGTATGCTGGCTCAAATGATGCCAGGTACTGAGGAAATGCTTCAGAAAGAAATGGTTTCAGCTTACTTGGGTACTGACCCAACAGCTGACTCATTGCATATTGGACACCTTTGTGGTATCATGATGTTGCGCCATTTGCAGCGTTGTGGACACAAACCTTACCTCCTTGTGGGTGGTGCAACTGGTATGATTGGCGACCCTTCAGGTAAGAGTCAGGAGCGTAACCTCCTTGATACAGAAACACTTTACCATAACCAAGAGGCTATCAAGAAGCAGGTTAGTAAGTTCCTCGACTTTGATGGCAACGAGCCTAACAAGGCTGAGATGGTTAACAACTATGACTGGATGAAGGACTTTACCTTCCTTGACTTCGCTCGTTTGGTTGGTAAGCATATTACTGTCAACTACATGATGGCTAAGGATAGTGTGAAGAAGCGCTTGAGTGGTGAGACTCGCGATGGACTTAGCTTTACAGAGTTTACCTATCAGCTTCTGCAGGGTTACGACTTCCTCTATCTCTATGAGAAGTTTGGTGTTAAGTTGCAGTTGGGTGGTAATGACCAGTGGGGTAATATGACGACTGGTACAGAGCTTATCCGTCGTACAATTAGTAACGAGACTGAGGCATATTGCCTTACTTGTCCACTGATTACAAAGGCAGATGGTAAGAAGTTTGGTAAGACCGAGAGCGGTAATATCTGGCTCGATCGTAACCGTACGACACCATACGCTTTCTATCAGTTCTGGTTGAATGTCAGTGATGATGATGCCGAGAAGTATATCAAAATCTTCACTTCTTTGGAGAAGGATGTCATCGATAGTCTTATTGAAGAACATCGTCAAGACCCAGGTCGTCGTACGCTTCAGTATCGTCTTGCAGAAGAGGTTACTCGTATGGTTCATTCACAGGAAGACCTTGATATGGCTATTGCAGCCTCTAACATCCTCTTTGGTAAGAGTACAAAGGAAAACTTGTTGCAGTTAGACGAGCAGACGTTTACCGATGTCTTCAAGGATGTACCACATTATGAGGTATCAAAGGATGTTCTCGGACAGCCTGCAGTTGATGTCTTCAATCAGGAAGGTATGCAGATCTTCCCAAGTAAGAGTGAGATGCGTAAGCTCGTTAAGGGTGGTGGCGTAGCACTCAACAAGGAAAAACTTGCAGCCTTTGATCAGCCAGTAACGGCCGAGGATCTTATCGATGGTAAGTATCTCCTCGTACAGAAGGGTAAGAAGAACTACTCTTTGATTATTGTAAAGTAAGTTTTTACAAACTACAATACATAACTATGAAAAGCCTTACTACGCTCATTGTGGCGCTGCAAGGCTTTTTAATTAACCACATAGAACGTACCCAACTTAGGATATTACAGGGTTTTAATTAAACGATTATGAAAAAGCTTTTCTTACTTTTACAACTGACAGTACTTCTGGTTTTCACATCTTGTCACGGTGATGACCCACTACCAGATCCTACACCACAGCCTCCTGCTGAGACTGAGAATACTATCTTTGTTTTATATGCCGTGGTCGGGTAGTCTCCGTAATCTCTATGTTTACTTCCAGAATAATCTGACAGACATCAAGCATGCGGTTGAGTCTCAGGGAGGATTAGGTGATAGACATCTGATCGTATTCATCTCTGAGTCACCTTCAAAAGGTTTGCTGATAAATGTCAAGTATCAGCAGGGGCGTTGTGTGGATGATACGGTAGCTGTATTCAATAATACGCTTGCCAGCCAACAGTTGAACTCTGCTAACTGGATAACCACATTGCTGAAACGTGTGCAGGCTTATGCACCGGCTCGCAGCTATTCAATGATAGTGGGCTGTCATGGTATGGGTTGGATTCCCGGCAACTCTGGGACACGCAGCCGTTACACCACTTCCGCTTTCAGAAGACGTGATGTAGAACGCCTCCCTTTGACCCGTTGGTTTGGTGGTGAAACTTACAAAACAGATATTTCGACATTGGATAAGGGTATTGAGCAGTCAGGTATCGGCAAGATGCAGTATATTCTTTTCGATGACTGCTATATGTCAACCGTTGAGGTGGCTTATGAGCTTCGTCATAGTGCAAAGCATATCATTGCCTGTCCTACGGAGATTATGGCGCCCGGTATGCCTTACGACCTTCTTTGGACAGAACTCTCGAAGAGCAGTCCTGACTATGCCCGTATCTGTGACACCTTCTATAATTTCTATAGTAGCTATTCCTATCCTTACGGAACAATCAGTGTCATAGATTGTTCTCAGGCAGAGGGAATGGTGAATGTAATGAAGGATATCAACCGTTCTGGTAATCTTGTAAGCGTATCTGAGAATAATGTGCAGATAATGGATGGTTATCAGCCTGCTATGTTCTTCGATATGGGTGATTATGTACGCAAGATAGCGCAGAATGAGCCTGTTCTGTTAGCCCGCTTTGAGCATCAGCTTAATCTCCTTGTGCCATACAAGCGCAATACACAGTCATTCTTTACAGAGGTAAGAAATCCAGGTGTTGGTGATGTCCCTGCCAATCAATACTTATTCAGGCATTACCATCTCTGACCTTTCAAGTAACACGATAGTAACAAACTCTTTTGCTCGCAGCCCTTACTACAAGGCTACGCATTAAGGAGGAGCAGGCTTGGACAAGACAGCGAGGATAGCCAAAGCATAGTACGGCTATATTTGCTGTACAGCTGCCGCAGTCATCCTCGCCTCTATAAAAAAGTATAGTCTCCGGACTTTCACTAAATATAAAGCACAGACGCATCAAATGAACGGGTATCTTTCACGCAGGTGTACATCATCAGCTCTGAAAGTTGTTCGTTCATTTTTTGTACCTTTTCCTCAACTCCTTCTGCTCCTTGTTGCAGCAATGGTTTGAGGATTCCTCTGCCCACAGCTACCGCATCAGCACCTAATGCAAGTGCTTTATAAGCATCGTAGCCTGTATCAATGCCACAGTCAACGAAGATTGCGATGCCGCTTCCCTCTAATGCTGCCTTAAACTTTGGTAGAACCATCAGCGGAGCTATGCCGAAAGGAATACGGCCGTGGTGATGAGAGATAACGATAGCAGCACAGCCAGCCTCCTTACACTTCAAAGCATCCTGCACAGAGAGTACGCCCTTAGCAACGAATGGTACGTTACCAGCAGCCTTCACGTATTCTTTGAGGTCGGAAAGCATGACAGGACCGAGTGGAATACCGTCTACAACATCATACCGCCCATCTGTTCCAGGAACGTGGTCAATGTCTACACCGACAGCTATTGCACCATGTTTGATAGCAAACTGAATCTCATCAAGGATGATACTATGGTCAGCAAATGGCTTAATGATTCTCACTGTTCGTGCTCCCTCAGCAGCAATCTCAGCATATTCCTCGTTAGGTTCCATACCCACCCAGTTGACTGTATTCAGCTTTTTGGCAGCACGTGCATACTCTAACATCGGCTTTCTTGCCGTCTTTCAGCACTTTATTAAGATGCGAGAAGGCAGGCATCATAATCGGTGAATCGAACTCTTCACCGAAGATAACTGTCTTCAAAGATGGCTCAATGGCATCAATAACACGCATCTCAACATGGATAGAATCCAAGTAGTTACGGTTAAAAACATTTGCATCATCTGCTTTGCCGCTTGTTACGGGAATCATTCCCGCTGGTCCTGGCCACGGACTTTTTACGTTATTGTTCATGTTCTTTTAATTTAGGAGTTAAAGAGTGAAAGGGAGTTGAAAGGAGTTAAGACAAATGTTACAATGTCTCAAAACTAATGTTTGGATTTACAAAAACGATTGTTTTAACTTCTTTCAACTCCCTTTTGCTCTTATCTCCTTTATATTATATTAATACAAAACTATTGTCTTAACTCCTTTCAACTCCCTTTCACTCCTTAACTCCATTATTTTTATATTACTATTAAAACTATTGTCTTAACTCCCTTTCACTCCTTAACTCCTTAACTCCTAAGTAATTCACCCTTAACTTTATATCAATAGCAATGTAATCAATGTGTAAACAATCATTGCTATCACAATGAAGATGGAGATAAAAAGCCGACATAAAAGCTTTCGTCATCCTCATCTTTGCATAGGCTTTCTATTTGTAGCGGTACGGGGAATCCCGTCGGACAAGCAAAAAGTAAAGTAGTACGCCAACAAGGAATATCTTCACTGCCATTAATTCTGGGAACAATAGGAAGAAGGCTCCTACGATAGCTCCACACAGCACAAGACGCACCACTGTTAATGCCAGCAATGGCTTAATCTGTGCTGCACGCAGGTGGAAACCATAGCCGAGGGTGAAGAGGATAATACTCGCAATAGGTGTCATTGCCATATCCATCGTACCGTCATAGATTCTGTGAAATTCATTTTCCATCAGCCATTGGTACAAGCCCGACATATTAACGAGAATACCCACGATAACGGCAATGATGAAAGGGGCTGTAATAATTCGTTTTGCCATAGGCAAGAAAGCCACATCCTTTGATGTCTGGCGGGTGACGAGTGCTGGAACAAGTCCAAAGTTGATAAGGATACCAGCAACGTCAAAGGTAATGATATTCACTGCGTGTTCTGCTCCTACCAATGCGATATAAAGGGGTAGAGCAACGCTACCTCCCTCACAAGTCATCAGTAGGAAGGGTGCCAAACGGGCATAACGACCGCTGATGGGCTTTGCTATGCTCTTACCTATCAGATAGACAAGAATCCAAGCGGCATCTAAAAAGAGAATCTCGTAAATGAAATTCGTCGACAATTCTGCCTTCACAAGTACGTGAAAGACGAGCAGCGGGAAAAGAATATTAAATACTAATGACTTTGCTCCTTCGTTCTGTCCTGCTGTTACCCAACCTCTTTTGTGGCTCAACCAGCCGAGGAACATCATAAAGAAGACAGGGAAGAGGATTTCTATTGCTTTCATTTATTTGCTGAATTTATCTAATTTGTATTTGTTACAAAGTACAAATATAGATAAAAAGCATGATATTGGCAAAATGAATAGGAGAATTTAAATAAGCAGTCTCACCCCCGACCCCTACCAAACGAAAGGGGAGCTCATTTCGACCCCTCTCCGAAAGGAGAGGGAGTGATTACCGAAAAAGGGTAATCGTAATTCGAGGTTGGTATGAGTTGTTTCTATTCTATTGACATCTGGTAGGAAATCTTTATTTTCCGCACTGTTGGTGTTTGCCGTTCGCACCATTGGTGTTAGCATCCGCACCAATGGTGCGGACCAACAGCACGATGTGAAATAATAGCTTAGAATGATAATAAAAAGGATGTTATTGGAATAGAAAACTGGCACAGCAGGAAGATGCTGTGCCAGTGGTTGAGGATAAAAAGATGTTATTTTTTTATTCTTCTCTTTATAAAATAATATGCTGTTTAGCGTGTTGTAACTGTAAAAACCTTTGTCTCATGAGGTTGTAAGGTTCCTTGCCAAGCCTTACGTTGACGTGTTGTCTTGTGCTCCCATACGTCTCTGAAATTGTATTCCTTCGCATTGCCGAGGATAGAAAGTGGCAACTGAACACGCTGAGGAGTGTCAGAAGGATTCATGATGGCAATAGCTTGACGGTTTCCACTTAGGTTTCTGAGGTAGACACGGCATGCACCAGGGAAGTCAACTCTATGGGCTGCCTCGCCAAGGGCGTCTTGGTTGATTGCAATAATCTCCTTATTGAGGAGTATGCGACGTGTTTCAGCGTTCTCGTTCAAGATGTCGTGGCTTACTGCTAATGGGGAAGCGAACATGCACCACATAGACATCTGTGTCTGATATTCTGTATAAGTGCAGCCTACACCACCTAAATCGCTCGATGGTCCACCCTTTCCGTCAAGTCCAACAACGAGCATATCCATGTCGAGCCAGTAGCCTGGTCCTGCGTATTTATAAAGTGGTTCGGTAATGTTGATGATATCAATGATACCCATACCTCCCTGCTTCACGATGTCTTTCCACATATCACGTACGTCAAAGCTCACACGCCAGAGCGAACCGCCAGCCTGACGAGCCCACAACTCAGGGTTCAGCTGTCCCCATTCACAGACACCCAAGGCAATCTTACGACCTGAATTCTGTAGTGCATCAGCCATCTTCTTATAGCGTTTGTGGGCAACAGCACTGTCAGAAGGTGCGTGGCAGTAGTCGTATTTCAGATAGTCAATTCCCCATTCAGCAAAGGTCTTGGCATCTTGTTCCTCAAAACCGTAACTGGCAGTGTAGCCAGCACAAGTGAGCTGAGCAGCATCAGAGTAGATACCGAGCAGCAAACCCTTTGAGTGAACATAGTCTGCGAGTGCCTTCATTCCGCTTGGGAACTTCTTAGGGTCAGGTATAATGTTATTGCGTTTGTCGCGCCCTCCCTGCCATGCATCATCAATGAAGATGTATTTATATCCAGCTTCAGTATAGCCATCAGCCGCCATCTTGTCGGCAATTTGTCGGATAAGCTGTTCGTTGATGTCCTCCTTATATTTGTTCCAGGTCATAAAACCCATTGGAGGAGTCAGTGCTAATGAGTCACGATTGGTAGCCATTGTGCTCAGTGAGGTAAGCAAAAGGGCTGCAAAAAGCAATAGTGCTTTACGGAGTTTAGAAAGTTTTTGGATCATTATTATTATAGTTTAGGAATTAGCTTAAACTGAAAAATCCGCAGACTCATAAAGAATCCGCGGATTTTCTGTGTTGTCCCAGGCGGACTCGAACCACCACTGACAGAACCAAAAACTGTAGTGCTACCATTACACCATAGGACAATCGTGGGTGCAAAGATAGTGTTTTTTAGTTTAATGCCCAAATTTTACTGTATAATTTTGCGCATCTACTGTGTTTGTGCAGCAAATATACGCAAATTACTCCCATTTTATCTGATATTTCTTCTATACTGTTTGGTGTTTATAAGATAAAAGATTATCTTTGTAGCATACTATAGCTCGGAACATTCTATCACTTTGTATTATACAAGTCTATGAAACCTATATCGTCAGTTATCGTGTTTTTGTTACTCGTCTGCTCGGCAGTTTGGGCAAGTGTTGACAGCTATCACTGTGCGGAAACATCTATTGTACAGGACATGAATCAGGCTTTATCGAAGACGCTTGCAGGGAAACGCGAGGCGTGGATTACGCCCGATACAATACAAAGCTATCGACAATATTTACAGATAGATGACCTCAAAAGTCGTTCGTTTGTGTCATACGCGTTGGGTGATGATAGTCATTCGCTGCGCAGTAGACAGATGAAATGGCAGTCGGGTGCCCATTCGCTTCTATTCCAGAGCTATGCTGATTGTTCCTTTGCTACGGTATGGGGGTTATCCGATCAGCGTCTACCGCTTTCATTCCTATTGTTATCATTGGTTTGGATGGCTGCATCTATCGTGTATTTTCGTCGTCATCGTGAGGGTCGTTTCGTTTTAGGTAGGATGGTATATGCCGCTTCTGATCATAGTTTTCGTGACTGGCATGGGGAGAAGATAGCTTTTACTCCAATGCAACAGCAGCTCATGGAGCTATTTATCAATGCACCAGATCGTAAGCTGTCGAAGGCTGATATCTGCGAAACACTTTGGCCAAAGAAACCCGATGCAAGCGAAACTCTCTATACACTTATCCGTCGCCTGAAACCAATTGTCAGTGAGCGTTGCGGCTTAAAGATTGTGGCTGACAGGGGTGATGGGTATCGATTGGAATAATCCAAAGTTCTTCAGTCCTGCTAATATTTCTTTAATAGGAAAGCCATATATAAAGGAAGCGTGAGAACTCCATCTTTTTCTCCTATATTATAATCCCCTAACTTTATAGCTTGATGTACGTGATACTTGTCGGGATGCTGTAATATAGTCTTGGTACTCTTCGTGTTTCCTATAGATGCTTTTTACTTCAACAAGTACACATTCTATCTTTCTGCGTAGCATATTCTTTTTCTTTTAGTTTGTGATAGATTGCTTACTCCCAAACAAGTTTATTATTTTTATTCCAGTTTTATCTTGCTTAGATGATAATCTTATAAAGCTTTCACTTTTTCAAGTGACCTTTTTATTGAGGATGTGCACTTTTTGAACGACTTTTTATAAATAGTGCACATTTTTTTCTAACGACATGTGCTGCAAATATAAATGATTCTTTTGAAAAAACACAAATATTCTTCTCTAATTTAATACTACATTTATAAGCGTATAAGAGCTTAATATATGTTCTCGAATTATATAGAAGTTTATTGCTTTAAAAATATGATTATTTACAGATCAAAGTAAATGTCAGGTAATTGTCAGTGTCTATTTTTTTGCCCTAATAGTAGGTGAATTCTATCTTTGTAGCAAAAAACAAAGACTATGGAAAAAGGTTTATGGATGCTGTTGTTATGCTTTCTTGCACTTCCTGTTGGTGCCCAGAATGAGAAAGGAAACAGTGAGACGGCGAAGAGTGTAGAGATGAAAGAGGTGACAGTTGAGGCTGCACGAGTGACGAAAAAGCTTGATGGCATGTTGATTGTACCGTCTGATGCACAACGAGAAGCGGCAACGGACGGTTATAGTCTGCTTGGAAAGCTGTCTCTTCCACGTATTAGAGTAGACGAGGTGATGCGTACCATTGTTCCTTTAACGAACAATGGAACTGTTCAACTTAGGCTGAATGGAACTTTGGCAAGTAAAGAAGACCTGCTTTCACTAGACCCAAAACTTGTGAAAAACATTGATTTCATCGATAATCCGGGAGTTAGATATGGTGACGGAATAGGCTATGTCATTGATATTCGGACGAAGCGTAACACCACTGGTTACGTGCTCGGAGCAGATTTATCGAACTCTGTTACGACTGTGAATGGCAGTAATACGCTCTATGCAAAGTATAATCATAAGAATTCGGAACTGGCTTTTACCTTTACTTCTCTTTATAAAGACCAGCGTGGTTTTCGGTCTTCAGAAACGGCTGACTATACCTTGAACAACGGTAGTCATTATCTGGTTTCACGCAATCAGACCGCTGGAAGGAGTCGTCGTTTTGGTAATCAGTTTGAGATAAAGTATAGTCTTGCCGACTCGGCTACGTACATTTTTCAAACAAATCTGTCAGTGGGAGGAAACAATACGCCCGGTAATTATGCTGATTTTGTGTATCGGGATGGAACGATAGAAAAGTCTTTTCGGACGATTAATGTGTCAAGTGATTTCTCTCCAACTCTTGATCTTTACTTCTTTCATCAGCTTGGTAAGCATCAGAGTGTTACGGCTAACGTTGTTGGTTCGGGTATCTACACGGACAAGCGAGGATATAATGGAGAAGGAAGAAGCTATGGCTATGATGTTGATGGGCGTACTTGGTCGTTGGAGAGTGAAGCTATTTATGAGAATAAACTCAAGCCTTTCACCCTTTCTGCTGGTTTGGAGCACTCGCTGTCGTTTACGAATAATGAATATACAGGCGATGTCTCTGCGTTTAACAAGGTGCGGAGAGGAGAACTTTATCTGTTCTCTGAGGTGAAAAGGACAATGGAAGCAATTAGGCTATTCGGCAGGTGTAGGTGTTGCTAATAAGACCTATTCGCAGGAAGATTACAACTTTGACTATTGGACTTTCCGCCCAAAGTTGACGTTGAGCTATGAGATTTTGACAGGATTAACTGCACGTTACACCTTTGAGACCTATCGTCGTGTGTCATCATACGCAATGGTTAGCAATGCAAGAGTAAGAGATAATAGTCGTGAATGGACGGTTGGAAATCCCAACTTGCAACCTTCAAGAGTCATTAAGAATATTATTGATGTCAGTTATAATGGTAGGCGTGTGAGCGGTGGTATAAATATGGAGTACCGACGTGACCTTGGGAGCAATATGAGTGTGTATGAACGTACGGCGACAGATGAATTCCTTTATTCACAACAGAATATCGGTAATATCATGATGATTGTTGTTCAGAATTATCTTAGGTATGATGTAGTACCAGAACATCTGTCTGTTATGCTTTTTGGAGGAATTAATCGCTGCTTCAATGTTAGCAATCTGTATCGCCATTATCTTACAAGTTACAACTATGGTGGTAACATTCAGGCATATTTAGGACGCTGGACATTGACGGGATATGCTGATAATGGCTGGCGGTTTGTTGAAGGAGAGCATGAAGGCCGTAATGGTCCGGCAGTCTATTTAGGTGCCAGTTACAGATGGAAGAGGTGTAATGTCTCGCTCTTTTTACAGCATCCTTTCCAGCAACACCCCGCTATACAGCGTGGTAAAGTACTGAATGAAAACCTCCATAAAGAGTATATTTATCGTAGCAGAGACTTAGGAAATATGATAACTCTTAGGTTTAGTTGGAAGTTGTCAAAGGGTAAGAGCTATAAGGAGATTGAGAAGAAAGTGCAGCATGAAGGGAATAAACAGACGGGAATCATGTAGCGGATAGCTGTACTGCAATTAATCTTAGTCATTTATGGGATAAGGTCTACGATAAAGTATAAAGAAAAATGTTTTGTTATTGTCCTTATCCATCGTCTCATGGGGTGACTTAATAACTTTATTGTTTATGTATTATGGTAGGAAAACCTTCTTTTTCATCCTTAGATATAGCATTACAAAGGGCAGAAAAGAAGGTTTTCTCTACTTTTTATATTGTTATTAGTGAGTAAAAAGCCTGATACCTCCGAATTCTTTTCATGAAGAAAAATATTATTTTTCATGAAAATAAATATTTCTTGTCGAAAAGTAAATATTTATTTTTCATGAAAGTAATTTGAATAGAGGACTTGTTGGGGTAGTAGATTAAGGCTTGGAGAGGCTGGATTAAGCTATGATTTGAGGTCGTTAGAGGCTATTATAAAACAAAAAAGGCAAGCTAATAGCCTGCCTTTTATTTTATGTAATATCTTTACATATTATTTGTTTACTGCGTCTGCCAACTCAGCACCAGCCTTGAACTTAGCAACCTTCTTAGCAGCGATCTTAATCTTCTCCTTTGATCTTGGGTTAATACCCTCGTGAGCTGGGCGCTCAGTTGTAGAGAAAGTACCAAAACCTACGAGTTGTACCTTATCACCAGCAGCAAGTGCTTCCTAATAGCCTCTGTAGTAGCATCCAAAGCTTTCTTAGCGACAGCCTTACTTACCTCTGCATTAGCTGCAATCTTCTCGATCAATTCTGTTTTGTTCATAATTTTGATTTATTTATTGATTAGTTTTGTGAGTGATATACAAGATTATGTTGCAAATATACTTGTTTCCTTTTATAAAACAAATAAATTCATGGGAAAAAGTGTAGAAATTTATAAAAAGTCTTTATCTTGCTTATTTTCTGCTTAATAACGAGAGATTTTTGTATTTTTGCATTGTTTAAATGATATATTGTAAAGAATAAGACATAACGTAAATGCGAAATATACCTGTTGTAACAAAGAATCTTCTTATTATCAATATTCTGGTGTTTATAGCCACGTATGTTTTAAGAGGACTGAATATTGATTTGAATGATATTCTTGGCTTACATTTCTTTTTAGCTTCTGACTTCCGTATCTGGCAGTTCTTCACTTATATGTTCATGCATGGTGGGTTCACATATCCTAATGAACATGTTTATGCTGTGGATGTTTGGTATGGTTGTTGAGAATGTGTGGGGTCCTAAGAAGTTCCTTTTTATTACATTGTTTGTGGTGTTGGTGCTGGACTCTGTCAAGAGTTGGCGCAATATGGTACGTATCTCGTAGAGGGATTGGCTAATTTTGATTCCGTAAGAGTCGGTACAACAATTCTTCCTATGGATGTTTATCTGAATATGATGAACACTGTTGGTGCCTCTGGAGCCATCTATGGCGTGCTACTTGCTTCGGAATGCTGTTCCCAGAAGAGCGTATGTTTATAATTCCTATCCCTATTCCTATTAAGGCTAAGTGGATTGTTATGGGCTCAATTGTGGTAGAATTGTTCTCTGCGATAGGTACAAGCAATGACGGAGTGGCGCATTTGGCACACTTAGGCGGTATGCTCTTTGGTTTTATTCTTATCCGTTATTGGAAGAAGCATCCGTATTCAGGCTATGGAGACTTCGGTATGAACAGGGGGCATCAGTTCTTTGATCGGATGAAGAATACATGGGAACAGCGCGGAGGGCATGATACTCGTAATGCTACGAATGGTAATAGTGGGTCATGGTCGAATACTTCTCAGAGCAGTGATGTTAATAATAGAAGTGATTGGGATTACAATGCTCACAAGAAACAACAGCAAGAAGAGGTTGACCGCATCCTCGATAAGATTCGTAAGAGTGGTTATGATAGCTTGACAAAAGACGAGAAACAAAAGCTCTTTGATAGTAGTAAAAGTTAAGTCATTGGTTGATTGATAAATAAATGAGTTGTTGATTATAATGAATGTGTTATTATTCAGCAACTTGTTAGAATATGAGAGGATTGGGACTTGTTAAAACTTCAAGTTTATCTGTTTGTTATATAACCACTTGGTAACTATTTATTTTATTCGTAAAGATAAAAAAATGCAGGGTAGGGACCACCTGAACACTTTGAATTAAGATGTTTCGTAAATTTAAGACGCTTACATATAGGATGTTATTGATAGGCAATATCATCGTGATTCTGCTGATGTTGTTTGTCGGAAATATAGGTAGGTTTAATCCTGTTGATTATCCCTTGTTGGCTAATTTAGGGTTGGGCTTTCCAATACTCCTTGTGTTCAATTTGATATTTCTTGTTGTTTGGTGCTTTCTTCGATTGCGTACAATCTGGTTGCCATTGCTGGGATTCCTGCTTTGTTATGGTCCCTATTCGTACGTATTCACCTTTCAATCTTCCTGAAGATAAGCCACATGGATCGATAAAAGTGCTGTCGTATAATGTCTATATGTTCTCTTCATGGAGTGAGCCTGATGCTAAGAAGAATCCAATTGTGGATTATATTGTTAAGAGTAAGGCAGATATTGTTTGTTTGCAAGAGGCACAAGCGACATTAGATGACAAAGATCATATCTATTCTACACTGAAAGAACATTATCCATACTTCAAGTTGATGATTAAAAAACACTCCTGGTGCTGATTACATGGTATTGCTGAGTAAGTATCCTGTTCTTTGGCAAGATACTATCCCGTACGGCTCAAGTAGTAATCAGAGTGTGGCTTATATGCTTGATATTAAAGGGAATAAAACACTTGTTGTGAATAATCATTTTGAGAGTAATGGATTGAGTTCAGGCGACAAAGAAGGGTTTAAGACACTTGTAAAAGGTGAATTGAAGACAGGTGAAGCAAAAAGACAATCAGTTCATTTAATCACTAAGTTAGGCGAAGTTTCAGCACGTAGAGCACCGCAAGCGGAGACTGTTGCACGTTATGTTAAGAAATATCTTGATAAGAAAGTGCCTGTTATTCTCTGTGGAGACTTCAATGACAACCCATTGAGTTATACCCATCGAGTAATGTCAAAAGAACTGAATGATTGCTTTGTTGAGAGTGGAAACGGACCCGGAATCAGCTATCATAAAAGTGGGATGTACTTCCGTATAGACCATATCTTTTGTTCCGACGATTTCGAGTCGTATGGGGCTAAGGTCGACAATAGTGTGACCACTTCCGACCATTATCCCATCTATTGTTGGCTTAAATACCGCCCAAAACCTTAAAAAACACACATTTATAAGGTAGAAATTTCCCAAAGTGTGAAAATTTGCTTATCTTTGCACGTCTATCAAGTGTAGCGAAACAATAATTAAAAACAATCAAATAAAATGCAAAACAAAGGATTAGTAATTTGCGTAGCTATTCTCTTGACGCTCGCAAGTATCTTCTACCTGTCATTTTCAGTAGCGACGAGCTACTATGATGGTCAGGCAGCAAAGATTAAGGACCCTATTGCGCAACAGGATTATAAGGATTCTGTAAAGTATTTGGGTATCTACTCTTACCAGAAATGCCTTGAAACACAGATCGGTCTTGGTCTTGACTTGAAGGGCGGTATGAATGTTGTACTTGAGATTTCAGTACCTGATGTAGTTGATTTCTTGGCTGATCATAAGCAGGATGCTGCTTATCAGAAGGCTTTAGAAACGGCAAAGAAGGAAGAAATGACCAGTCCAAAGGACTTTATCTCTCTCTTCGTCGATGCTTTCCACAAGGAAGCTCCAGGTCATAAGCTTGCAGAGATTTTTGCTACACAGCAGCTTAAAGGCAAGGTTAGCACACAAAGTTCCGATGCAGAAGTCGAAAAAGCACTTCGTGAAGAAGTTTCTGCAGCCATCGATAACTCATACAATGTCGTAACAAACCGTATCGACCAGTATGGTGTTGTGCAGCCAAATATTCAGAAGTTGGAAGGTCAAGAAGGCCGCCTTATGGTAGAAATGCCTGGTATTCGTGAGCCAGAACGTATGCGTAAGCTCCTCCAAGGTTCTGCTAACCTTGAGTTCTGGGAGACTTATAGCAACCAGGAAATCGCTCCTTATCTTACTCAACTTGATCAGCGTTTGGCTAATACTGATACAAAGACAGATACAGCTGCTACTGATTCAACTAAGAAGGTACAGGCAAAGGCTGCCACAGCTAAACATTTAGTACTTGATAGAAGCGATGCAGCTAAGGATGGAGACGCTCAGATGGCAGCATTGAAGAAGATGCACCCATTGCTCTCTATGTTACAAACTATTCCTGGTGAAGCACTTAGTCTTGTAGGTTATGCAAGCGTACGTGATACAGCTGCAGTCAATAAGATTATCTATGGTCAGCTTGCTAAGCAGATTTTGCCAAGCGACTTGAAGCTTCTTTGGAGTGCTAAGCCAGAAGACGGACTTAATAAGAAGAATGTATATGGCCTTTATGCTTTGAAGGTTACAACTTCTGATGGTCGTGCTCCACTTGAGGGTGACGTTGTTACAGATGCTAAGGACCAGTTTGACCAGCATGGTCGTCCTGAGGTTAGCATGACAATGAACTCAGAAGGTGCTCGTGAGTGGGCTGCTTTAACAAAGGCAAATGTAGGTAAGGCAATCGCAATCGTACTTGATGGCGTTGTTTACTCAGCTCCACGCGTAAATGGTGAGATTACTGGTGGCCAGTCATCTATCTCTGGTAACTTCACTATTGAGGATACTAAGGACTTGGCTAATACATTGAAGTCTGGTCGTATGCCTGCTCCTGCAAAGATTGTACAGGAGGAAGTCGTAGGTCCTACACTTGGTGCTCAGTCTATTGAGCAGGGTCTTATCTCATTTGCTATCGCTTTCGTACTCTTGATGCTTTACATGATTGTCATGTACAACTTCATTCCTGGTATGATGGCTAACCTTGCTTTGATAGCTAACCTCTTCTTCACGTTGGGTGTCTTAGCGTCCTTCCAGTCAGCATTGACAATGCCAGGTATTGCGGGTATCGTATTAACATTGGGTACAGCTGTGGATGCTAACGTGCTTATCTATGAGCGTATCAAGGAGGAGTTGAAACTCGGTAAGGGTATGAAGCAGGCATTAAAGGAAGGTTATGGTAATGCCTTCTCAGCTATCTTCGACTCTAACTTGACATCACTCATCACTGGTGTAATTCTTCTTGTAACTGGTACAGGTCCTATCCGTGGTTTCGCTACAACTTGGATCATTGGTATCGTTATCTCATTCTTCACAGCAGTATTCCTCACACGTCTTGTATTCGAGAATCGTGTTGGTAAGGATAAGTGGTTGAACTTGACCTTCACAACAGCGTTCTCAAAGAACTCATGCAGGATAAGAACTATCACTTCTCAGTATGTATAAGAAAACCTTTACTGTTTGGGGTGTTGCTGTCTTGGTATGTATTGTAAGTTTCGCTGTTCGTGGCTTGAGTCGTAGTATTGACTTTACTGGTGGTCGCAACTATGTAGTCACTTTGAATAAGCCTACTCATGTAGAGGATGTTCGTAAGGTGATGACGGGTGCCTCTGTAAATACAGTTGGTGAGAATGCTGGTAAGCCCTGCAACGACAACTGTTATTGCATTGGGTACAGATGGTAAAACTGTTCGTATATCAACAAACTATAATATTGATTCAAACAACCCAGCTGAGGATGACAAGGCAGAGACAATTCTTTACAACGCATTGAAGAAGGGTGGCTTTGTTAGTCAAGCAAGTGTAGCAAACTTCAAGAACCCAGATATCCGTGAAGGTGGCTCTATTATTCAGAGTGCAAAGGTGGGTCCTTCAATCGCAAAGAACATTACTTATAATGCTATCATGAGCGTGTTGTTGGCTATCTTCTTCATCTTCTTGTATATTCTCTTGCGTTTCCGCAACATTGGATTCTCTGTTGGTTCAATCGTTGGACTTGTTCTTGACACGACAATCGTTATCGGTTGCTTCTCATTATGCTATGGTTGGATAGGCTTCTCACTTGAGATTGACCAGACCTTCATCGGTGCTATCTTGACCGTAATCGGTTATGATATCAACGATACCGTGGTTGTTTACGACCGTATCCGTGAGAATTTGGGTAAGCACAAGCATAATCTTGCAAAAGGCTGATATCCAGAAGATCTTCAATGATTCTATCAACCAGACCCTCTCACGTACTATTAACACCTCAGTATCAACATTGATTGTACTCGTATCTATCTTTTGTTCTTGGTGGTGATAGTATCCGTAGCTTCTCTTTTGCAATGATTATCGGTATTATTATCGGTACTTTGAGCTCAATCTTCATCGCATCTCCTGTTGCTTACCCTCGTATTGGGTAAGAAGATTGAGAAGCGTTCTCATGAACTTGCAGAGGCACCAGTTGAGGCTTAATCATTAGATAGTCAAAACTAAGGTTTTACACCTTATTATATATATAGCCCGTTACCAACAATGGTAGCGGGCTGTTTTCATGTTCTAATGGGACTGAGTGGCGGGGGTAGTTAGGGTGTAAACGATAGTTGACAAGATTGTTGCTTTACTTTTTATGGTTGTTAGCTTACAAATTATTTACATGAAAAGAAATATTTTTCGTGAAGATAAATATTTCTTTTCATGAAAAATAATTCTTTTCTTCATGAGAATAATTCGCAGAGGATAGGGTATTATAGTCGTAAAAAGCCATGAAAAGGTAGTATTAAGTGGCTTTTGCTATTTGTGCTCTTAACGGTTATTTTCGCCTTCCACTGTTGATAATCTTCTATCGATATAACCATTATTCTTATTGGTGTTTATCATCCGCACGATGTGTGCTTACCATCCGCACGATGTGTGCGGGGTGTCCCGCACCACGTGCGCAGCATCAAGACCACGACAGAAAAGGGAAAGCAAGACTTATTATGGTGATTTATTGGTTTTTATTTTTGCCGTTCATGCGGTTTTCACTCACCCTTTGTAGCCCTAATTAAAAAAGATAGCATGAGCAAGAAACATATACTTCTTATAAATGATATTGCGGGATATGGGAAAGTTGCAACAGCAGCAATGCTCCCAATCTTGTCTTATTTAGGGCATCCTGTTTATAATCTCCCCACGGCATTGGTATCCAATACGCTCGACTATGGTAAGTTCAATATTCTTGAAACGACAGACTATATTAAGGGTGTTTTCCCAGTATGGAAGGAACTCGGCTTTAGTTTTGATGCTATTGCAACGGGCTTTATCGCCTCTGAGCGACAAGCTAAATTGGTAGCTGACTACTGCCGCGAACAGGCAGAACGGGGCACGACAATTTTCGTTGATCCTATTATGGGGGATGAAGGTAAACTCTATAATGGTGTTACGGCTGCAACTATCAACTCTATGCGTGAGATGATTAGCGTTGCCGATCTTACTTTCCCGAATTACACTGAAGCGTGCTATCTTACATCAAGTAAGTATGATGAGAAGGGAGTAAACTTTGAGGAAGCCAAGAGATTGCTTGATGGGCTGCGATTAATAGGCACGAAGTCTGCCATGATAACATCTATCCTTGTCGATGGAACCCCTTCTATAGTAGGCTATAACCACGTGACAGATAAGTATTTCTACTTCCTTATACAAGATTCCTGTTCATTTCCCAGGCACAGGCGACATTTTCTCAGCTATTCTCATTGGTCATTTTGTTGGATGGCGAACTGCTCATTCCGAGTACGCAGAAGGCTATTGATGGTGTTTATAAGCTGATAGATCTTAATAAAGACAACTTGGATAAGAATAGAGGAATTCCTTTGGAGAAGTATCTTCCAGGTATTGTATAATAAGATATGAACTGGATTGACGGACTATTTAACATTCCTTCTGCGCTACAAGCAGTTGTGGTTCTCTCACTTGTATGTACGGTGGGCTTGGGATTAGGTAAGATTAAGATAGCAGGTATCTCTCTTGGTATAGCCTTTGTATTCTTCTTTGGTATTGCAGCAGGTAGCTTTGGGCTGCAAATAGACGAGCAGATGCTCAATTACTGTGAGACTTTTTGGATTAGTAATCTTTGTTTACACGCTCGGTCTGAGCGTAGGTCCAACCTTCTTTTGGCTCTTTTCCGACATGAGGGAACTTTATTCAATCTGTGGGGATTAGGAGTTATTTTCTTGGGTACTATTATGTCGGTTATTCTTTCTTATGCGATGAATGTACCGATGTCAGATATGGTTGGTATTCTTTGTGGTGCTACAACGAATACGCCAGCATTGGGTGCTGCACAGCAGGCATTGCAACATGCGGGACATAGTGGTGGTCCAGCAGCATTGGCAACAGCCGTCACTTATCCGTTAGTGTGGTTGGTGTTATCTTTGCCATGATATTCCTTCGTAAGTTTTTTGTGAAGCCTTCCGATTTAATAGTTCATTCTGGTGTTGAAGATGATCATACTTATATAGGCCAGTTTGTTGTTCTCAACCCAGCTGTTAATAGGTAAAGTCTACTCTCTGAAATAGCTCAAGGAACACATCGTAAGTTTATTATTTCACGTATTTGGCGTGGTGATGATGTCATTGTCCCAATGAGCTCAACGGTGCTGCAGACCAATGATAATTTGCTTGTAGCTACTAAGCGCGAAGAAGTTTCAGCCATGGAAATTCTCTTTGGGAAAATGGTTAATCGCGACTTGAATAAGGAACAAGTTGATTGGAATCATCTTGATGCAAAGGTAGAAAGTCGTGTTATTATTTTGTCAAACGGAGTGTTAAATGGTAAAAGGCTTGGTCAACTTCATTTGCGTGATGCTTATAATGTTAATGTGAGCCGTATTCTTCGTGGTGATATAAAGCTACTTGCAACGCAAGATCTTGTTGTGCGTTATGGTGATCGCCTTACTTTGGTGGGTCAGCCTGAGGCCATTGACCATGCAGAGAAGTTCTTAGGTAATTCTGTTAAAACCCTTAATGAGCCTAATCTTGCTGTTATCTTCCTTGGCATGATTCTTGGTTTAGCATTAGGAACTATTCCTATTAATCTGCCTGGCATGGAATCACCAATACGATTGGGTATTGCTGGTGGTCCTATTATTATGGGTATATTGGCTGGAGCCTTTGGACCTCGTTTGCATTTCATAGCTTATACGACGCGTAGTGCCTCACTTATGCTTCGTAAGTTAGGCTTATCACTCTATCTTGCATGTTTAGGATTGGATGCAGGTAAGGACTTTCTTGCTACTGTAGTACGTCCGGAAGGCTTGCTTTGGATAGGTTTTAGGCTTTTGTACTTACGGTCGTTCCTATTGTCATAGTAGGGTTGATAGCTTTACGATTAAAGAAGTTTGACTTTGGAACTATCTGTGGTATCCTTTGCGGTTCAATGGCTAACCCAATGGCGTTGGGCTACGCCAACGATACGGTAAAGGGTGAAACGAGTAACATTAGTTATGCTTCGGTATATCCTTTGGGTATGTTTGCCAGGGTTATCATTGCACAGATATTAGTCATGTTCTTCGTCTGATAGATTCTTAGTGTCGTAATGGTTATCAGCTTATCTCAGTTATCAGTAGGCTATTCGCTTTCTCATCCAGTTATCTCTGACATCAGCTTAGAGTTACGGAGTGGGCAGTTGGCGTGCTTGATAGGGAGAACGGAATAGGTAAATCAACTCTTTTGAAAAACGCTACAGGCTTTCTTCCAAAAACTGAAAGGTAGCCTTTTGTTGGATAATCATGATATAGAGTCGTTCTCTCAGCGCGAACTTGCACGGCAGGTGAGTATTGTTTTGACACAAAAACCAGATGTGCAGAACCTCACGATAGAGGAAATAATAGGCTTGGGAAGGTCGCCTTATACAGGCTTCTTTGGTCGGTTACGTGCAAAAAGACCGCAAGGTTGTCGATGATGCAATCGCTACGATGGGTATTGAAAAGCTGAGAGGGAGAATGATTCAGACCCTTTCTGATGGCGAAAGGCAGAAGGTCATGATTGCAAAGCCCTTGCTCAAGAGACACCAGTCATCTTACTTGATGAGCCAACAGCCTTCCTCGACTTTCCTTCTAAGGGCTGAAACCTTTTTGTCTTTACAGCGAATGGCACATGAAAGGGACAAAGCTTATCCTCCTTTCAACTCATGACTTAGAACTTGCTGTACGCTTTGCCGATAGCTTGTTGGAGGTAAAGAAGGGTACCTACAAGCTGTGTCTGCATCGGAAGTGAAGGCTTTATAAGTGCAATCATAGACGGTTAAAACTTGCTTTTGCCGTTGTTTCAATAGCTTTTTAATCCTATATGTAATAAATAAAACATTAAAATAAATAGAACAAACTTATGAAAAAGAATGTATGGATAGCTTCTATCGTCCTTGTGCTTGCTTTTAATCTTGAATAGTTGTGGTATACAACAGAAGGCGACAGCGACTGTTGTGACACCTGTTGTTCAAGAACCTGTTGTCGCAGTCGAGCCTTTGAAGGAGGTTATCAGTATTGCCGATGCTTTGGATATGTATCAGAATCCAGATAAGGTCGATGCTATTACGAAGAAGTATGGCTACAAATTGAAGGCTAATTATGAGGTTTATCGACTTGATAAGTTCTCTAAGATGTACTATAAGAATTGTGCCCTTGCAAAGCTTCTTACCGCTGATAAGTATGAGGATTATCCAAAGCCAATGCGCAAAAGGTGTGTCAAGTTACGTAGCATTTAAGGATGGAGCAATCATCATTGCAGTGTTCAATCAGTTAGCATACGATAACCTTGTAGCTCAAGTAAAGGCTGCTGGTTTCACCTTGGATATGCCAGGTAGTGAGGATATTTACACCAAGGGTAATCGTACTATTGCTTGTTATAAGGATGGAAAGAGTGTGAGGATTCAGTAAAGAGTTCTCTGCTTTTATCGCTTTTCCTGCTTAAAAGCATAAAATACAACCCTCTCATTGCTTCTCTTTTACCATAATCCATGGTCTTAGAGAAGGATGAAAGGGGTTTTTCTTTATACCTTTTTGTCGTTTTGTTTGCTTTTCTCAGTTGTAAAGACTATATTTGTTGTCTTAATACTTTGGAAGTCTAACTAAATGAAAAATCTACTATTGACCTGTCTTTTTAGGGTTTATTAGCCTCACTTCTACTGCACAACAGACCTATGAATGGGAAGAGTTGTTTGAAGAATTCTATGCAAGTAATGACGAGAATACGGATGCCAAGGAGGAAACCTTTGAACTATTAGCCGACCTTTCAGAACATCCACTAAACCTCAATACGGCAAGTAGAGAAGAACTTGCACGTATTCCCGTTTCTAACAGCAGAACAAATTGAGGACATACAAGCCTATGTCTATCAATATCATGGTATGCAGTCATTGGGCGAGTTGGCTATGATTGAGTCCTTAGATGCCCTCCGTCGCCAGCTTCTTCCTTATTTTTGTCTATGTCTCTCCAGTAGAAGAACAACATCAGTTTCCCACACTTAAATCAATTATACAAGGTGGAAAACATACTTTCTTATTGACTTCTCACATCCCTTTTATTCAACGAGAAGGCGACCGCAAAGGCTATCTTGGCTATCCATATAGCCATTCTTTCCGCTATTCCTTCCGTTATGGTGATTATGTTCAGGCTGGATTGGTAGGTGCACAAGATGCAGGTGAACCCTTTCTTTGCGTATGGTAATCCTCTTGGGTATGACCATTACAGCTTTTATTTGCTATTAAGAAAGATGGGACGGTTGAAGACTTTGGTTGTAGGACGGTATAAGGTGAACCTCGGACAAGGACTCATTATCAACAATTCCTTTGGCTTTGGGAAACTTGCCATGCTCTCAACGTTAGGCAGACAATCAACAGGTATTCGTGCACATTCTTCTCGTTCGGCCGCTAACTATCTACAAGGGACTGGCCGCAACGATAGAAATTACAAAGCATCTTGACTTAACTACCTTTCTTTCTTACCGCAGTATAGATGCTACAATTACTGATAGTGGAACGATTAAGACGATTCTTAAGACTGGCTATCATCGTACTGTGCGTGAGATGAACAGCAAAGATGCAGCCTCGCAGTTTGCTGCAGGAACCCATCTCAGCTGGTCTTCTGGGTGCTTTTTCATGTGGGATTATCGGGCGTTTATTCTTGTTTCAATAAGGAGTTAACGCCTAATACTTCTTTTATATTATCGTCATTATGCTCCCTCAGGGTAATCACTTTTGGAACGTTAGTACAGACTATAGCTATCAACATCCACGTTGGTCGTTGGCAGGTGAGACTGCAATGGATAGCAAAGGAAGTATTGCAATGGTGAATAACCTTTCCTATCAGCCAACTTCTAAAGCTCTCTTTACTTGCCGTTCAGCGCTATTATGGCTATCAATACACAGCCCTCTTTCGCACGTAGTTTTCGGTGATAACGGGATGGTTCAGAACGAAAGTGGACTACTCATTGGTACGAACTGGAATGTAAAACGTGGGTTTGTCGCTCATGGCTTACACCGATTTCGCTTATTTCTCACACCCCTCGTTTTTGGCGCACATACAGCCAGTAAGGCTTGGGATAACCTGCTGATGCTAACTTATAGTCGTCAACGGTGGTCGCTTTTGACTCGCTATCGCCTTAGAATACGTGAGAAAGATAATGCCAAAAAGACTACTCTTGTAAACGAACTTACGCAACGCGCTCGGCTTTCTTTGGCTTATTCGGCAGAATCTTGGAGCTGTAAAACCCAGTTGGATATCGCTGCAAGCAATTATCTCAAGCGTAGTTTCGGTTATATGGTGAGTGAGTCAGGGGTATGGAAACCGCTGTCGTGGCTTACGCTGAATGGTATGATCGGTTATTTCCAAACGTCCGATTTCGCTTCACGTATCTATGTTTACGAACGTGGTCCACTCTATTCTTTTAGCTTTCCTGCCTTCTTTGGTAAGGGTATGCACTATTGTCTGTTTGCTCGGGCAGACCTATCGAGCCGTCTTATGATTATTCTTCGCAGTTCTACCACGCATTATTTCGACCGAGACCATATATCTTCTGGACTTCAACAAGTCAACTCCTCAACGCTAAGTGGACTCGATATTCAATTGCGTTGGCGGTTTTAGGTGCTGATACTTTATGTGATTACGATTTATGGGGAGGATTGCGTAGGCTGCTATTCACCAAAGGCTTCATAGTTTCCCATCCATAAGAGCATTGGGAAAATGGCGTCGGTAACGATAAAGAGAGAAGTCACCTTCGTCGTCAAACGGCGTAAAATCGAATTGATGTGTGGCTTGATACTTTGCAGTAGAATTGTGTTCTTCAACGTAGATGTTCGTCAAACAGGGTTGTCCATCAGACATATTGATAAGGAGTTGATAGTAATATTTGTATCCTTGTCCACCCACATAACTCAGTTCTATACCCACTTTTCCTGTCCTAATCTCCTCAAAACTTAGCATTGTATCCGCCTCCGTGTTACGGATAACATTGCTATAAACCCATCTTTTTCCCTTGTATTCAATGGCAAGAAGACGGTCGGTAAAAATCGAATCTGTGATGCTGTCTATGCTTGTCGTCATTGTTATTGGAGACAAAATAGCGGCATTCATCCCCTGAAAGATGCTTCACTCGTCTTCACATAGAAGTTAGATATCTTAAAGCCTTTCCATGTATAAAAGCCCTTCCAGCGGCTTTGGTGTAGGACAACTAAGCGTTATGGTGTTATTCGCAAAGCTTGTCAGGTGTTGAATTGGCTTCCCATAATATCCCATAACCGTATCAGCATCTACATCATATCCGTCCTCTATCAGTGGATTATCAGCCTTTTTACTTGTCTTTGTGGTGTCGGCAGAAATGTTGAAAAGCCATGCAATTAACAGCAAACAGCGTAAATAATAAAAAGTAGAAAACCTTTCTTCTCATATTCCTAACCCTCTTTTGTTTTATTATTAACTATCGATTCTATCCTTTCCTATGGTTGCAAAAAGTAATTAAAAGTAGCGACATAAACAAGTTGAGACTCATGTTTGCCGAATTATTTTCATGAAAATAAATATTTTTTTGTCGTGAAAATAAATATTTATCTTCATGAAAATAAATTCTTCTTGTCATGAAAATAATTCGTAGGAGAAGCTTTGTTGTGCTATTGATCTACCTTCTTTTTGATTAGTAAACACATAAAGTTTGGTGATAATAAAAGCTGTTTTCTGTCGCTTGTTATCCTTTTTTTTATCTATATTTGCAGATGAAAGCAATACTATATACGACATGAAACAAGTCAGTAAGATAACTCTTTGTTTGCTCTGTATGGCAATGGCGTTGACTGGTTGCCGTGATAAGGTGCGGTCAAAAGCCGATACTGCTGACCCTCAAGCCGCAGTAAGCCAGTCAATGAAGCGTATATCAAAGGTGGAAAAACAAGGAGATATGCATCAGTATGATGTTGCTGACAAGCAGCGAATAACTGATTTCATTCCCAAAGGATATAAACTATTTGAGAAGATATTGGGTGACTTGAACAAAGATGGGCTTGAAGACTGTGTGTTAATCATCAAGGCAACACGCAAGGATGGCTTTGTAAAAGAGTTTTGAGTAAAGTGAGTAGACCGTAAATCGTAGGGGTATTATCATACTGTTTACTGAGAAAGATGGTTATAAACTTGCGTCGAAGAATTACAATTGCTTCTCATCAGAGAATGAGGATGGTGGTAATTATTTTTCTCCAGAGTTGGGTGTAATTATAAAGGATAGTAAACTTTATTTACATTATTACCATGGCAGATATGGTTATTGGGAGTATTGTTTCCGTTATCAGAACTCAGATTTTATGCTTATAGGCTATGAAGCGTCTCATGATCGTGGACCAGTAGTCTTATTTAAAACGAGCATCAACTTTCTTACAGGCGTCGAATATGATGATGAGAATATTAATGCTTACAACTTTAATGCTGATTCTGATGATGACTCAGAAATAGATGAAGTGTTCAAGAGGACTGTCGTTAAGTTGAAGAAAAAAAGCCTTTAATGAAACTCTCGGAAATAGAAGACTTCGACGAACTCAAGTATTAACTGCTATCTGAAACGAATGGATTATGAATAAAAGAGTTTGTAAGTTGTCGTTTTGTTCTTAGTTTTTGAGAAGATCCCTTATATCGCTTTTGGTAAATAAAACGAGTTGAACATGTAGCTTTTAGGGTCTGTGTAGAGTTATCGAGTGCTTGCCTTTAAAACGTATAAAGTGCAAGAATCGGCTCAAAAATACCATTCTTTCTACTCGTTTTTAGGTTCGCCTTCAACGTTAAGTGGACTTGATATTCAATTGCGTTGGCAGTTTTAATTGTTGAAAGGTGATGTGAGTATGACTGATAAAGGGATGAGTGCAGGGCGTTACTCACCAAAGGCTTCATAGTTTCCCATCCGTAAGAGCATTGGGAAATGGCGTCGGTAACGATAAAGAGAGAAGTCACCTTTGTCGTCAAACGCCGTAAAATCGAATTGATGTGTGGCTTGATACTTTGCAGTAGAATTGTGTTCGTCAACGTAGATGTTCGTCAAACAGGGTTGTCCATCAGACATATTGATAAGGAGTAGATAGTCATATTTGTATCCTTGTCCACCCTCATAACTCAGTTCTATACCCACTTTTCCTGTCCTAATCTCCTCAAAACTTAGCATTACATTCGCCTCGGTGTTACGGATAACATTGCTATAAACCCATCGTCTTCCCTTGTATTCAATGGCAAGAAGACGGTCGGTAAAAATCGAATCTGTGATGCTGTCTATGCTTGTCGTCATCGTTATCGGAGACAAAATAGCGGCATTCATTCCCTTGAAAGATGCTTCACCCGTCTTCACATAGAAGTTAGATATCTTAAAACCCTTCCATGTATAAAAGCCCTTCCAGCGGTTTGGTGTAGGACAACTAAGCGTTATGGTGTTATTCGTAAAGCTTGTCAGATGCTGAATAGGCTTCCCATAATATTCCATAACCGTATCAGCATCAATATCATACCCGTCCTCTATGAGTGGGTTATCAGCCTTTTTACTTGTCTTTGTGGTATCGGCAGAAAGGTTGAAAGCCATGCAATTAACAGCAAACAGCGTAAATAATAAAAAGTAGAAAACCTTTCTTCTCATATTACTAACCCTCTTTTGTTTTATAATTAATTATTGATTCTATTCTTTCCTATGCCTGCAAAAAGTAATTAAAAAGTACCGACATAAACAAGTAAGAACTATGTTTGCCGAATTATTTTCACAAAAAGGTTGTTCAAGGGAATACTTGTAGGTAGGGTGTACATGTATCTATTTGTTGGTAAGACCTCTTATCTCCCTATCAAAATCAGAGTCTATTTTTTGTGTCTTATTGAATATATCATATTCATTTTCAGCCTTTTCTTTAGCTTGTAATGCTGAAATATGACCTTTGTCAGGCAGGATTTTATATTGACGGAAAGTAAGGAAAGCATCAACACTCTTAGCGAAATCAGACATCGTGAATGTATTCTCTCGTTCAACTAAATCCTCAATATAATCAAAGAATCCTGTGACAGCTCTCTCTAATTGTCTTATTTGAATCTCAGATAAGTAGTTTTTGGCTATTGTAACATCTGATTTCAGTATTCGTCCATTTGGAGAATTTTTCCAAGTTGTTAGTCCCATGTGTTCTTGATTGTGGTCAGCTTTTGTGTAGATAATCTCTGCTGCAGTCTGCCCTGTGATTGCATAGTGGAAACGATTTTGTATCATGGAATAAAACTCTCGTGTTGTTGGCGCTTGTTTGTCATAGTCTGTGCTACATTCTGCATAGATATCTGTTATCTGTTGCCAAATACGTCGTTCGCTTGCGCGGATAGAGCGAATGCGTTCTAAAAGTTCTTTGAAGTAGTCTTTTCCGAAAAACTCCTTTCCTTGTTTGAGGCGTTCATCATCTAATATAAACCCTTTATGGATATATTCTTTTTAATATGCCAGTTGCCCATTTGCGAAAAATTAGTTGCCTTGATAGAATTTACACGATAACCAACAGAGATGATTGCATCAAGATTATAGAATGTCAACTCCCTATTTACGTTACGTTTTTCCTTCTTTTTGAACTACCGAGAATTTCTCGGTAGTTGATTCTTCATTCAATTCCCCTTCTTTGAAAAATATTCCTTAGGTGTAGTCCCTACATTATCTATAGTACAATCAAAAAGCTGTGATATAGCTTTTTGTGTCATCCATATAGTTTCATCCTTGACAAGCACTTGTACGTTTTCACCACCTTCGGGACTATTGTATAGTAGGAATTGTATTTTCGTTGTTCATTTATTTATACTCTGCTAATGGTTATATTTTTCTATTACAAAAATAAGAATTTGAGGTTAAAAACAAGTATTCGGTATTATTCTTTTAGATATAAAATCATAATGAGAACTATAAGAGGGTATTGTATAAAAGAATTTCAAGGCTTGCGTATAAGCCTCGAAAACTTGCCTTTTAAGCGTATAGAGTGTAAGAATCGGCTCAAAATACCATTCATTTTACTTGTTTTTAGGCTCACTTTAGTAGATGTGTTGATGCTCCGCACATATGGTGCTGATGCTCCGCACATATGGTGTTGATGCTCGCACATATGGTGCTGATGGTAAACACAAATGGTGTTGAGCACTAAAAAGCTTGCAAAAGGTCCTCAGTATGGAAGCAACTTGTTGTTAAGAAAGAGTCGTGCCACAATAAGTGAACATGCTTTACTTTAATAAAGGGAGTCTTACTTTTATGAAAACCATACGAAAAAAGGCAATTATAAAGTGTGGAGATTCACACATTATAATTGCCTTTTAAGATTATTTGAAAAACCGCTTGGGCTTATCTTATCCCACCTGACTACCCGGTTTCACCTCACCCATGGTTGTTGTGACAGTGAGTGAGCCATCGAAGTTGACAGCTGAGAGAATCATTCCCTGACTTTCGATGCCCATCATCTTGCGAGGAGCAAAGTTAGCAACGAAGAGAACGTCCTTACCAGTGAGCTGCTCTGGCTCATAGTAGGCTGCAATACCGCTAAGGATAGTACGCTCAACACCTGAACCATCATCGATAGTGAACTGCAAGAGCTTTCTTACCTTCTTCACCTTCTCGCACTTGATGATATGTCCTACACGGATATCAAGCTTCTCGAAGTCTTCGAAAGGAATGTCCTTCTTGATTGGTTCAGCCTTGTAGGAAGCCGCTTCGTTAGCCTTCTTAGTCTCTTCCAATTTACGCAACTGAGCCTCGATAGCCTCATCCTCAATCTTTTCGAAGAGCAGTTCTGGCTCTGCCAACTGTTTACCAGCTGGGAGAAGGTCGGTAGAACCAAGTTCACTCCAATCATACTCCGTCATGTTAATCATCTCGCGAAGCTTTCTTGCTGCTGAATGGCAAGAATGGTTCGAAGGCAATACTGAGGTTGGCAACGAGCTGAAGCGAGATGTAGAGAATGGTCTCAACACGCTTAGGGTCGGTCTTCCAGAGCTTCCAAGGTTCTGTCTCTGCAATGTATTTGTTACCGATGCGAGCAAGGTTCATCGCCTCCTTCTGTGCCTCACGGAACTTAAAGATGTCGAGGTAAGCCTCTACCTTAGCCTTAACATCCTTGAACTCTTGGATTGTCTGACGGTCAATCTCTTCCAATTCACCACAAGCAGGAACCACCGTTCCCAATACTTCTTCGTCAATTGTAGTGCACGGTTCACGAAGTTACCATAAACAGCAACGAGTTCAGAGTTGTTACGCTCCTGGAAGTCTTTCCAAGTGAAGTTGTTATCTTTGGTTTCTGGTGCATTAGCTGTCAGTACATAGCGCAGTACATCCTGCTTTCCTTCGAAGTCGCGGAGGTATTCGTGGAGCCATACCGCCCAGTTCTTACTTGTAGAAATCTTATCATCTTCAAGGTTAAGGAACTCATTTTGATGGTACGTTATCAGGCAAAAATATAATCGCCATGAGCCTTTAACATGGTTGGGAAGATAAGACAGTGGAACACGATGTTGTCCTTTCAATGAAGTGAACAATACGTGTCTCTGGGTCTTGCCACCACTTCTGCCAGTTGCCAAAGTGCTCTGGATCCTTTTTCGCAAAAGCTCCTTTGTGTTTGAAATATAGCCGATAGGCGCATCAAACCATACGTAGAGAACCTTGCCCTCGGCTCCCTCTACTGGTACAGGAATACCCCAATCAAGGTCGCGGGTCATAGCACGTGGCTGGAGATCCATGTCTAACCAGCTCTTACACTGACCATAAACGTTTGGTCGCCATTCCTTATGATCTTCCAAAAATCCACTGCTTCAGCCACTCCTGATAGTCATTCAAAGGCAAGTACCAGTTCTTAGTACGCTTGATAATAGGCTGTGAGCCAGAGATTGTAGAGTGTGGATTCTTTAACTCCATAGGGCTGAGATCGCTACCACACTTCTCACATTGATCGCCATAAGCATTTGGATTGCCACAGTGAGGACACTCACCCATGATATAACGGTCGGCAAGGAACTGGTGAGCTTCTTCATCATAGTACTGCTCACTCTCCTTCTCGACAAGTTTACCATCGTCATATAGCTTACGGAAGAAATCTGATGCAAACTTGTGGTGAGTCTCACTTGTCGTACGACTATACACATCGAATGAGATACCGAACTCCTCAAAAGAGTCCTTTATCAACTTATGATAACGATCGCATACGTCCTGTGGGGTGATTCCTTCCTTCTTTGCACGGATGGTGATAGGCACACCATGCTCGTCACTACCACCAATGAAAGCCACTTCACGCTTCTTTAATCGGAGATAACGCACGTAGATATCGGCAGGAACATATACACCAGCAAGGTGTCCTATATGTACACCACCATTCGCATAAGGCAATGCTGCGGTGACAGTGGTGCGCTTAAATTTCTTTTCTTCCATATCTGTTTGATTATTTATTATCTACTGCAAAGTTACAGTAAATAAGATAAATGACAAAAGAAATATAGATAAAAAGCCTAAAGAGGATTATGGAGTTATCATGATTTTGTTTACCTTTGCATCTGTTTTAAGATTTTATAATAATGACACGGGATAGCAATTGTAGTAATTTCTGCACGCCATAAACTAAGTTTGATAGGCGTTATTGTGACCTTAGGTATTGTTTTTGGAGATATAGGTACATCTCCTTTGTATGTGATGAAGGCTATCGTGAGGGCTGGAAACCCTGTTAATGCTGAATATATCATAGGTGCAGTGTCGTGTATTATATGGACCTTAACTCTCCAGACAACGATTAAGTATGTCTTAATAGCCCTTCGTGCGGACAATAAAGGAGAGGGCGGAATACTTGCATTGTATGCTTTTAATACGTCGACATAGTCGTAAGTGGTTTTATTTTTTTAGCGATTATAGGTGCCAGTACGCTGATAGCTGATGGTGTAATAACACCTTCTATTACAGTACTTTCTGCTATTGAAGGATTGAAGGTTTATGAACCAGAGACTCCCAGTTGTGCCTATTGCCCTTTGTATTGTCACTGTTTTGTTCTTTATTCAGCAATTCGGAACAAATATGATAGGCAAGTTGTTTGGCCCGTTAATGCTTGTATGGTTTTCGATGTTGGGTGTGTTAGGTGCCATGCATGTTGGTGACTATATACCTATCTTACAGTCTTTTAATCCCTTACATGCTATTCATTTGCTTACAAGTAATCCTGAATGGTTCTTAATTTTGGGTGCAGTGTTCCTCTGTACGACAGGTGCTGAGGCCTTATATTCCGACTTAGGACATTGTGGTATTAATAATATTCGTATAAGTTGGGCTTTTGTCAAGGTTATGCTTGATTCTTAACTATCTTGGACAAGGGGCTTGGATAATTGCACATGTTGATAATCTTACCTCTGACTTGAATCCTTTTTATGCCATTATGCCCCACGGTATGCTCTTTTTCGGCATCATTATGGCAACGTTAGCAGCAATTATTGCAAGTCAAGCATTGATAAGTGGCTCGTTTACTATCTTCAGTGAAGCAATGAACTTGAAGTTTTGGCCACGTCAGAAGATTAAGTATCCGACAGATGTTAAGGGACAACTTTATATCCCATTTGTCAATATGTCGCTCTTCATCTTATGTGTGATTGTGATACTGTTCTTTCAGAGTTCGGAACGAATGGAGGCTGCTTACGGTCTTTCTATCACGATAACCATGCTCATGACCACCTTCCTCTTGAGTGCTTATCTTACTATTCGTCGGGTAAATCGTTGGTTCACACTTTTATTCCTCATAGTCTTTGTAGGTTTGGAGAGCATCTTCTTCGTTGCAAACATGGCAAAGTTTATGAATGGAGGTTGAGTTACCATGTTCCTTGCCAGTGTGATGATAGCTATCATGTACGTGTGGTATAATGCCACAACCATTCGTAATTCACAGATACAGATACTTGATGTTCGCGAATCATTCAGTATCATTTCCGATATCAAGAGTGATGAGTCTATCCCTAAGTATGCGACAAACATTGTCTATTTAACTAAACTCGGTGGTAAATACGATATCGAACAGAAGATTCTCTATTCAATAATCAACAAGCATCCAATGCGTGCTGACCATTATTTTTTGCTGCATATAGACTATCAGGATAGCCCCTTCAACACTGGAGTATGACGTCACTACGCTCGTTCCCGATACTCTTTACCGTATCAACCTACGATTAGGATTCCGCATCCACCCACTTGTCAATCGTTATTTCAGGCAGATAATAGAGGATATGGTGGCTAAGAATGAGTTCTCTCTTGCGTCGTCTTATCCGTCATTAGTTAAGCATAATGTGATGGGAAACTTCGTCTTTGTTCTTATAAATAGAATTTATTCTACCCTCACTTCTTTCTCTTTTTAAGGAGCGTCTTATCATGGATGCCTATGAATGGATTGATCATTTGAAACTGAATATGACTCGTTCTTTAGGACTAAACACGAGCAATGTCTTGATAGAGAATGTACCACTCACGGTAAAGTCACATGCTAAAAAAGGCTGGAAATGGTATACCAAGGGTTGAAAGAATAGAAGAAGAGGAAGAGTAGACGGCTTCGACACTTATAAAGGAGTATCGAAATTCATCCGCTTCTGAGTGATAGGATGAGTGAACTCAAGGTGTTCTGCGTGTAGCCAAAGGCGTTCTGCTCGTTGCCCATAGAGGTTGTCGCCAATGATAGGGGAGCCCAATCCATCTGGATGAGCACAATGAACGCGCAGTTGATGGGTACGACCAGTTAATGGATAGAGTTCTATCTTCACCGCTTCCAATGCTTTTTACCGTATGTTGTCTTACCGATAAAGCGATACTCGGTGGTTGCAGGCTTCTATTAGTTCTATCAACACGCTGTCGAGGGCGGTCGTCTGGGTTGGGAGATAGTGGAAGTTCTATCTGTCCCTCTGCTGGTAACTGCTTTCCGAGGACAGAGAGAGGAAGCAAGGCAATATACTTCTTCTTTACAGTTCGCTCTATAAACTGTGCTTGCAAAGCCTTATGAACCTCATCGGTACGTGCAACAACAAAGCAAACCACTTGTTGCCATGTCTAATCGATGTACCATAAAGGCATCACTCTTACCCTTCCATCGCTCCTTTAAGATACTATAAACCGATGGCTGACAGTTCTTTCCAGGTACAGAAAGTAAGCCCGATGGCTTGGTAACGACTGCAAGATAATCATCTTCATAGAGTATTTTCAGTCTTTCAGAAAGAGCTAATTCTGTTTCATAATCTGTCCTATTGCAACCCTTATAGTCAACGTCTCATCCCTTCCAACATCCACTCCAAGATAGGTTTACACTTTCCATTGCAAGCAGGATAGTAGTTTCCATGCTGTCTTATTTCGGTCTTTGGCGATGGTCCCCACCAAAACATAGCCATGCTAATAGGCTTAAAACCATGAAGAAAGGCATATTGTAAGAGTTTTGGTTCACAGCATTCACCAGCGCCAGAGGGTGGAAGTAGCGAAGCTGCAAGGTACTCTTTTGTAGCACGCTCAGTAGTATTAGCACTTGTTATATGGGCAGCCTTCGTACGTGCAGGACTATTTTTTTCAGATAGTAATCACGGAAGATATCGAGTAAGTTCTTACGTTCTCCGCGTGCATTGAGCATAGAGAATTGGGAGAAAAGCCAACGTTGTAGACGGTCAGACTTCATTTTCCGCTCTCGTTTCAAGCTGTTATCCTTTCCTGATAGCTGTTTACGATGGTCTGTGCAGCGGTAATTTGCTCTGCATAAGCCTTTTTCTTACGTTGCAATTCGGCTTTAAGAAACTGGCTCTGGCGTGTCATTTCGTTTCGTTCTGCCTCTGAAATAAAAGCCTCTTTACGTCGTTTGTCACGTAAGAACTTGGCTCCTTGCATCACCTTTCGTGCTTCTTCGATAGCCTTTTTCAGCCTTCTGTCGGATTGTTTTTAAGTCTTCTTGCACCTGTTGGTAGGTTGTTGAGGATTTTAGTTGGGCAATCTGTTGATTTAATTGGCTAATCTCTGCCTCGTGAATCTTGAAGTAACCATCAGGTTGAAGGTAGTCGAAAACAGCTGGAACAAAGTCTTCTCCTTCGTCAATTATCTGTCCGGAATAAGCTTGTAGATAGCCAATCTCACTTTCTCGCTCCACAATTAGAACGCCATACATCTTCCCTTCGGTAGGTTCAATAGGAAGGTTTGCCTGCAACTGTTTGACTGCTGCACGGCAAAGAGCATCCGGTTCGTAATCAAAAGGATTATTAAACCGAGCGGGTAGGGGCTGTTCTGATAGGATAGGATGAAACCTCATGGTGCAAAGGTAAGGAATAGTTGACGAGTAGACAAGTTTACGAGTGAACAAGTTGTTTGTTTTGGAGTTGACGAGTAGACAAGTTTACGTGTGAACAAGTTGCTTGTACTTAATTGGGTTTGAGGCTTGGTGGAGGAAAGGAAAAAGCAAGAATAAACGTGAAAGGCACGCTTTTTCTCTGAGAAAAACATTACTTTTTGTCGTTATGAAAAATACATACTTGTATTTCTGATGCTGATATGCTGTGGTTTATCTATGATGGCACAGCAAGAGAACGAAGGAGGGAAGACCCGCCCAAAGGTGGGACTTGTGCTTGGTGGCGGTGGTGCGAAAGGTGCCGCAGCCATAGGAATACTAAAAGAGTTGGAGCGAGCTAAGATTCCTGTTGACTATATCGCTGGAACAAGTATAGGAGCGATTATTGGCGGATTATATGCGCAGGGCTATCGTGCAGATGACCTCGAAAACCTTTTTCCGTTCGCAGAATTGGCTGGCACTCTTTGGCAGATAGAGACACAACGTTGGTTGGAAAAGTCTATAAAGAAGAAAAATGGAATAATCTATCTCTTCGGCTTTCCTGTGCGTAGAAAGGCTGATGCTGATAAAAATACAGGGTTCTGGATGTTGCATGGTGACCATGTCTATAATTTCCTTGACTCACTCGTCAGGCGTTCTCCCGTACAACGTGGTACCGTTGAGAAGGCTATTCCCTTCTCGTGTGTAGCCTTTGACATCCGTCGTCAACAAGAAATAGTCCTTGATACTGGTTCCATGGCGCGTAATATGCGTGCCAGTATGGCTATTCCCGGTGCGTTCAAACCTGTGCAGATAGACACACTGATGCTGGTGGATGGCGGTATGGGCAATAATCTTCCAGTGGATGTTGTACGAAAGATGGGGGCAGATATCGTTATTGCCGTCGACCTTCAACAGCGCAAACATGATGACTATCGTTCGCCTTTCGGCTTTCTGAAAGGACTGGGAGGTATCTTAGATTGGTTGGCAGAACGTCCTGATATAAAGAAATATAATGTCAATCGCACGAAAGCCGACCTCTATATTAATCCCGATTTAGGTACTTATGGTGTTACCGACTTCAATGTAAAGGCGATAAGAGATATCCTTAAAATAGGTAAGGATACGGGTATTCTGTATCGAAAGCAGTTGGATACGTTCATGAAAGAGCATCAACGCTGAATTATTTTTCATGAAAATAAATATTTTTTCATGAAAGTAAATATTTCTTTTTCACGTAAATAAATCTTTTGTTCATGAAAATAACTTGCAACAATGCTGTTTTTAAGGCTTTCAAAACAGCATTGTTAGACTTGAAAAATCGTATTTTTAAAAAGGCTTAAAGTTGTCCTTTCTTCGTCCCACAGCTATCTTGTATGCGCTCATAAAACTGTCCAAGAATGTTGAGCATATCATCAGGCAAATAGCTGATAGCCTTTTCAATCATCCATTCTGGTACCTGATAATAGGCTTCTGCAACCGAACCAGCGATGCAAGCCTTCGTGTCTGTATCGCCATCACATAGTACAGCGAGGCGGATGGTCTCCTCAAAACTATTGGCTTCCATGAAACAACGCAGTGCCATCGGTACGGTTTCCTGACAGGTTCCATCAAAGTGTCCTTCAGAACCAATCTTCTTAATATCCCGCATAGGTGGCAGTTTATATCCAAAAAACTTCTCAACTTTCCGCTTCAAATCTGACTTAGAGAACCGCATCAAGCGCAGCCAACAAATCGCTTCAGCAATACATTGTGCGCCCTTAATGCCTTCGGGGTGGTTATGACTTACGATAGCACTCTTCTTGGCTTCCTCTATTACGTCCTCCCATTCATCAAAGAGCCAGCCAATAGGGCTGACACGCATGGCAGAGCCATTGCCACATGAATCCGTAGGCTGTGGATTGTCGGAGTTAATCCATTGATAAAATCGCTTACCATATCCGCCCATTGGGTCTGGATAACGGCGACACCAGTCGAGCAGACTCTCCTGATAGTCACGTTCATTCAGCACCGCATCGGCAATAGCGATGGTGCAAATCGTATCATCTGTGTAAGAACAATCGGGTGTAAAAAGCTCAAACCCTTGTTGTGGAGCTGCTCCGAATTCGAAGCGTGAGCCAACAATATCTCCTATAATAGCACCAATCATGAAGTTTCTTTTTAATTTCTCCGTTATGCAAAGATATAAAAATAATATTGTTCTTTGTTTTTCAGTCAATTAATTTTGTATATCTCGTTGGGATCAGAAACGTAAAGCAAAGGCATTTGGTCTCTATATTATTCAGGATTTTTAGATTCTATAAAAATAGAAACTATTATGATTCCCAAGAATATAGAGCTACCTACACTTATAGGAATATATTGGTAGTGCTTTTGCTTGAAACTGTATTTTTGTTTTTTGTTTTTAAGATATAAAAGACCGTAGAAACAATTATGAAGGCAAGTAAAAATACCCATTAATAGGTCGCCTAAATAATGGACGCCTAAGTACATCCTGCTATAACATACGACGAGTGCCCATAGGAAAGGAAGCATGTGAGCCAGACATTTCTTAATAAATATGCCATAAAGAATACTAGTCCCCACGTATTGCTTGCATGATTAGAGGGGAAACCACATCTTCCTCCTCTATATCCATCAACAATATGCACCATGTGGGATATAGGGTTGTCTAAAGTGCTGGGTCGCAATCGGCACACCCACGGACGAATAACCTGTGAGGTAAAGCAGTCTGTAAAGAAGAAAATGATTCCCATTGCTAAGAGAATTTTAAGAACCGCTTTGTAGGATAATTCTTTTAGTAGTACGAAAAGCAGAGAAGCATACATGGGAATCCATATCATTTTTCCCACTTATAAAACCACATTACACTGTCGAAATAGTTGTTATGAAGGCTATTCACCGTCAGGAACACCGTTGAATCGGCTGTTTGTAATATGGAATATATATCTGTTAATACAGTAGTCATCGGCGCTATATCGTTATAAAGTTCTTGAAGATAGGCTTTTCCTTGCAGCTCCATAGATGAGTGAGAGTGACAGCCTTGGTTAAGCATAATCTTACCTGAAACATTATCATAAATCATTTGTTGACTTTGAGTAGCCATACCCCATAAGTCAGGGAACGTAAAGAAGGCAAAATGAGGGTGCCCTTATAGTCAAGCATATCTTTACTAAAAGTGAATTTATTATGTGAAATTTTCAATTGTCCTAATAAAGTCGCTGCTAAATCTTGCTGCGATCCATAATTCTCTACGATGTAAGGAGCTTTCACGGCTCCACCTAACCATATCATAGGAATATGATAACGTTCTAACTTAAACTCGCTTATGCCTGCTGGATAACCACCCAAATGGTCAGGAATAAGGATTATTAATGAGCGCTCCCAACGTTCACTATGTTTCAGATAATCAATAAAGCGACCTAAGTGATAATCGGTATAGGGCAAAAAGCATTTAATACTTTGTCATTCAATTTGTGAAATCTACATCGAAGGGTTCATGTGAACTACTGGTTTGAATCACTCGGAACATTGGCTTTCCTGGTTTCTCCTGCAAGTCATTTCTTACTTTTTTTCAAATACTAAGTGGTCCGGGTACTCCCCCACTCACTCAATCGGTCTTTAATGGAAAATCAACATCAGAGACGTGGTCTATAAATCCCATCTCCGTGAGATAACTCTTTAAATTAGTAAAAATTAATGTCGCCTCCATAATAGTATTTTAATCCATAGCCATGATGACTTAATGCCTCTGCGATAGATGGTAAATGGCTTGTCTTACGAGGAATTTCATCAAGCTTGTTGTGGGTTGTGCTGGATAACCACTAAGTATGGCAAGTGTGCCACGATCTGTTCGGAAACTGTTGGCATAGAAGTGATTAAAAAAGACTCCTTCCTTAGCGTATTGGTTCATATAAGGAACAGTCTGAGTTTTCATTAGTTCTTGAGAAAAACTCTCTAAAATAATGATATAAACATCAGGACGTTTTACCGTTATAAGTTGCAGAATGCTATCACTTTTTGTATAAAGTAATGGCTTGACAATCTTAGTAGCATCTTCTTCACTCATGAATCGATATTGTGAAGCAAAGTCAACCTGCTTTTGAAAGACTCTCTATAAGACTGAACATAGGATTCACTGCTGCATGATTCAAAATGCATATCTTTGCTAAAATAGGCTTCTCCTGTATTCATTGTAGAGGTTTTTATACCTCCGCGTATGGGTAGAATCAATAAAGCTAATAAAACTATTTGAAGCAGCGTTTGGCTTATGCGTTTCTTTCTCTTTTCTGCTATTCTGTCAAAGATATGTGCTATATACTGCATAGATAGGTAAACTCCTATGGCAATTAATGTTGTAACGATAACTCCTCCTATTACCATAGGACACTGACGCTGGCAAATGCACTCGCTGGAGATGAGAAGAAATACATGAGAGGGTGGAGTCAAGAGGAAGCCCCTAATAGTGATAAAGCACAAGGTTGAGGCATAAAGTTATCGCATAAATAGCTGGAAAGCAAGTGCATTATAGCCCTTGTGAAGCTATTTGATAATGCGTCCTTGGTACCAAATCTCTATCAAAAATTAAGATACCTGGCATAATAGAGAGATAGCCTGCTATTGATAAATCAAGAGGAAGACCATGGTACATCACTTGCCAAAAATCAGTGAAGTTTAACTCCTTAAATAGATTCTTATGGAAAAGTAAGAAACAAGGTTTCTGTAGAATACACCATAAGCCCCATAATAAATAGACTATAACTAAACGAAATGATTTGGTAAGTTTCATTGCTTATGTATTTTTGCAAGTATTTTGCAAGTTTGCTGTTTGGTTGCTGTTATGAATATATGACTAATAAAAAGTTATATTAGTATCTTGTTGTATTGCAAAAACTAAAAGACCGGATACCTCTACGAGCGGATTTTAATATTACCGAATGGGCTTAATTAATCAGTTCCTCTTTATAAAATTTCTCTTTCTTTTAGCAGCCTATATATACTTGTTTTGTTTATGATAGGTGATTCTTTTATATGTATCAAGGTGAAAAAATGAGAAAACTTTATTTTTGTTAGAACTTAAGTCAATTAATTTTTAGAACCTCCCCGATGAAGAAGGTTGTCAGGTTCTTCCCACTTGAAGAGTGGCGAGAAAGGTGTATGTATCTCGACCGGGGAATCGAACCCGGATCAAAGGTTTAGAAACCTACGTTCTATCCATTGAACTATCAGAGCGAGTTTTTAAGTTTTGCTTTGCCGCTGACAAGCGAAGATGCAATAACTCTTGTTTGCAAAGATAGAAAAATGTTATATATATTGTTAAACGACAGTTTTTACCTTTTTCATTGTTGTTTCATCTTGTGATTTGTTGCTAAAAAAGAGTTCTTCTGTTAAATGTATAGATTGAAAATAGAATAAAAGCTCATACTCTAATATGGCGGGATTACTCCCAAATAGATGGTCTTACAAAAGCGAATAGAATATAAGATTAAATGCTAATTGATATGATGTCTATTCGTCTTCTACAAACAATTCATTCTCATATTACTGGGATTTGTAAACTCTTTTTGTGCGACTCAAAACTAATACATGCTCTTTTGGCTTCTAAAAGACGCCTAATAGACTTATGCTCAGGTGCCCTTTAAGCCCTTACTAATGCCCTTTTGAAGTCCAATTAAGCACCTTTTCTTGTACTACTTTATAACTGATTGATTCCCTGTTGGTTACAAATCTGTTTTTTTATAGGTGTTTTTGTTGTTATTTATAGAGGGTTCTTTGAAATTATGTAATGATTTTTCAAAACCCTGTCTGTGGATTTTCAAAGTGTTAAAATGAAGACGTTTTCAGTATCGAAGGCTGATAATAGAGTAGATAGATTAGAGTCTTAGCTATGTTTTTCCTTAAATCCCGAATCAGTCATTAGAGCCTAAACATATTTTTGTTTTTATTATTGAGCAGATTGTTTGTCTTTTGCAACGCAGGCGTAGCAGGCTACGTCAAGTTAACAAGACACCTATTTTTATCGACTAAGTATTAAAATTTTTAATAATTCTATTGCTAATAAAATAAATCTGTAAAATTTGTCACTGGTATTTATAGCGAATATTGTTTGTTTTTGCTTTTTTCAGCAATATATTAATTACGACACATCCTATTTACCATGTGAAGAATATATGTTTTAACCTAAACTCCTTTAGCTAATTGTAAATGTGAAAATAGATATGAGCATCAGTTATTATGTATGAAACATGATATAGTTAGTTATGTTTACAAAGTCTGAAATAATATCCTAAATCTATAGAAACAAGAAGAGTTTACTTTATTTAAATAAATAATTATGCCTAAAAACTATTATTCACTACACAAGTTGGGTAAACCTTATGGTCTAACTTGTTCGAAGATGGCAGAATAGGACTCTGTTCCTTGCTGTTATGTTCATCTCCGCAGTATGTTTTTGCAGATGTAAATCATACTAATGCAACAGAAACTGCCCAGCAGACGTCAAAGATTAAAGGAAAAGTTGTCGATAAAACAGGACTTGCTGTTATAGGAGCAGCTGTTGGCGTGAAGGGTACAAACAATCGAACTGTAACAGACATTGACGGAAATTTTGAGTTAGATGCTAAGGTGGGAGATATTCTTGAAATCACTTATGTTGGTCACAAGCCTATCACTATTGCAGCAACTGCAGAGCCTATGAACATCACTATGGTTGAAGACTCAAAAGCTCTGGAAGAAGTGATAGTGGTGGGTTACTCAAGCACCAGTAAACGTGACTTGATAGCGTCTGTTTCGACTGTTAAAGCAGACCAAATTTCCAATATGCCTGTAGCTAATATTGCTCAAGGTTTAGCAGGTCGCTCTCCAGGTTTGATTGTTAAAGCATCTGGTGGTGGTATCAACTCCACACCTTCTATCTCTATCCGTGGTGGCGGCGAACCAATTTACGTAATCGATGGTGTAATTCGTTCTTCTGTAGATTTTGCAAACCTTTCTCCAGATGACATTCAGAGTATGTCTATCTTGAAAGATGCGTCAGCAACTGCAGTGTATGGTTCTCGTGCAACTAACGGTATTATACAGATTGTAACCAAACAAGGTAAGGAAGGTAAGATAAGTTTCGAATACGATTTTAACCAAAGCTTTGCTCAGCCAAGCATTTGGCCAAAGAAAATGAGTTCTTACGATCGTGCAATATATGCAAATATTGCTCGTGAGAACGACGGCCTTGACCCTGCTTATTCTAAGGAAGGTTTAGAACATTTCAAGAATGGTACAGATCCTCTGAACTTTGCTAATACAGATTGGCGTAGTTTAGTTTTGAATGATTGGGCTCCGATGCAGAAGCACTCCATTCGCTTGACTGGTGGAAGTGAAACGAACAGATATTATATATCACTGGGACACATTAACCAGAACTCGTTGTATAAGAATAATAACCACTGGATGAAGAGAACTAACTTCCGTATCTCTAACTCTGCTATTATTAAACAACTAGGCTTAACTATCAATACTGCTATTGATGGTTATCGTCAACACAGAACGCACCCTTACACTTCTACCGCAAGTAATTATTATGGTGTGTTCTCTCATATTAACGATAAGCCTAGTCGTTATCCAGGTCTTAATAAATTCGGCTTACCATATAATATTACAGACAACCCTGTAGCTGAAACTGCTAATGATGCTGGTTATATCCGCAATATAGAAAATGTTATTAATGGAAAGGAGAATTAATCTGGGCAGTACCATGGGTAGAAGGCTTAAAAGTTCGTGCAGCAAGCAACTATCGCTATTATGGAGAAACTCAGAAGTCTTGGCGTAAAGACGCTGCTCAGTATGACTGGGAATCAGATTCACCTATCTATGCTAATAAACCAGTATTGGCTCACCAATCATCTACAGGTTATTCGTTCACGAATCAGGGCTTCTTAGAATATGCAAAACAGTTCAATAAACACTATGTTTCTGCATTGGGTGGTTTTGAGCAGTATTACGAAAAGACTGAATGGTACTCATCTCAACGTGAAAATTATGCATTTAACATCGATCAGATAAGTGTTGGTGATGCTAACACACAGACCAATGGTGGCGAAGAGGCTGAGATGGGACGTGCTGCATGGATTGGCCAGGTAAAATATAACTACGACAACAAGTACTATGTGGAAGGTAGTATTCGTCATGACGGCTCAGACCGTTTCGCTCCAGGTAAGCGTTGGGGTACATTCTTCAGTGGTTCTTTAGGTTGGGTTGTGACTGCCGAGAAGTTTATGCAGAAATTAGTAGAAAAGAACATCTTGAATTCATTGAAGTTACGTGCTTCATATGGTGAAACAGAGTTTGGATCAAAGTGCTGGTCGCTTCCAATATATGTCTACTTATTCTTACGACCCACATGCTTACGTAATGAATGGACAGTACTATCCTGGCTTTTACTGGAAGGTAACTTGGCTTCTCCAGACTTGACTTGGTATACTACTAAGCAGTTTGATATGGGTTTTGATTTTTTTCATCTTTGAATAGTCGCCTTTATGGTTCGTTCGACTATTTCTATTACTCTACAAAGGGTTACTTGGTTGCACCTATCGGTGAAACCTACTTGAACACAGCCCTCGGTATAGGGTTTGCCACGTGTCGCATCAAACTCTCAGCATCGCCGTGCAGGTATAGAACTTTCATTGGGATGGAGATAATATTGGTAATTTGAAGTATGATGTTACTGGTAACTTTACCATTTATAACACTATCTGGGCATTGGACGAAAGCGAAGCAGAATCTTCACGCTTAAATCCATACCACCGTACACAACAAGTAAAGCAGAACTACTATGGTGCTATGTATAAGAATCTAGGATACTATACTAGTGCAGAAGATGTATACAATTCACCTGGTATCATTAACGCCTATAACTCTGGTTATTTAACTGCTGGTGACATCAAGTACGAAGATACAAACGGTGATGGTCAGATTAACTCTGAGGACTATCGTCGCTTAGGTAGATCAAGTACTCCTCACAATCAGTTTGGTTTAAACATCAATATGAGCTACAAAGGTTTCTATTTCAGCACTTTGTTCCAGGGTTCTTTAGCTTTTGACCTGTACACATCAGGCTCATTAGCAATGCAGACTGGACAAACAGGCGATATGCCTATGGCATACGACTACCAGACAGATTTCTGGACACCTAACAACCGCAATGCTCAGTATCCACGCTTAATGTCAAATACAGGTTTGAACTCTAACAACAACTATGCTTATAGTGATTTCTGGTTGATTGATGGCTCCTACATTCGTATGAAGGACTTCCAGTTTGGTTACGATTTAAAGTATAGCTTGTTGAAAAAGGTTACTTGGCTGAACAGATGTAAAGTTGGTATCTCTGGACAGAACATCTTTACTATTTCTAAGGCTACCAAGTACGGTCTTGACCCAGAACCAAAGGATACAGGCTATTATGGTTACCCTGTAGAAAGAACTTTAGCGTTTACACTTAATTTAGGATTTTAACTTGTAGGCAATTATGAAAAAGATAATAAAATATGGCATTTTAAGCTTAGGGATTTGTTTCCATTTCTTCGTGCATGGACACTATGGATACACACCCAACTATAGTTTTTAATGACGAGGCTGTTTGGAACAGTAAGGCAACCGTAGAAGGTTTTGTATATGCCGCTTACAGCAGTGTGATTAATAATGGTTATGCAGGTTCTGGCCAGAGCGTTGGTTGGGAGGCACGTACTCCTAATTCCGTGAGATGCTCACAGGTCGGGGAAGGTATCGATGGAGTAGCTACCGAACTTGGTGTAAAGCTCTGCCAATGATTTTTGGTTGTAACTGTTTTGGCTTACTAAGAAAAAGCAAATAAGATTATCCACAATGTAGAGGCAAAGCACAGCCCTGAGCGAAGCTGAAAAGAAAGAACTTTCAGCTCATGGTTATTTAATGCGTGGAATGATTTTTCTTTGATCAAGCTCGAAAGATGGGACGCTTCGTTCCAGTAACTCAGGTCTTTAGTATAGATAAACCAGATGAGGTAAAAATTCAGATGACTAAGACTGTTGCTGAAAGTTATGATATCATCATCAATGACTTAACCAAAGCAGCAGATTACTTGCCCACTACCAATATGCCGGGTCTTCCTACACGTTATGCTGCAGGAGTTTTACTTTCAAGAGCAGCTCTTCAGGCATACGCATATACCAAGGATAGCAAATATTTGGATATAGCTATAAGATATGCAACTGATGTAATCAATAACAGCGGTTCTACTCTGGCAACAAACTTAACTCCAAGCAATAGCTTGTGGAATGAGACAGATTTGTACAATCGTGAAATTCTATGGGCGTATTATCGTGAGAAGGAAAAATACCAATGTACAGAGTTTTGAAGAATTAATGCGTACATATCCTAACATTTCTACCGATAATGTTAAGAACTCACTGAGTCCAGTTGCTTTAAAAGCAGGCTAATGGTCAAACTTTTGAAGGTTGGGCAATTTATTTCCCTACACAAGATTTAGCTGATCAGTTCTTAGTTACAGATGAAGCCACTGGGCAAGCATTACCATGGTATGAAACTTCGCAGTACACTAATAACGTTGACATTCTTGACCCAACAACTATTACAACAGCTGGTCAGGTTGATCAATACAGCCAATTGAATGGTGACTTGCGACGTATCCCTACACCTCAAGACTTCAATCAGACCAAGAATGGTTATCCTGTATTCCAACGCTACCATAAATTGAAAGCTGGCGTAGGCCGTGACCTCAGTGATCTGATGTACAAAGGCCGTGACAAGCGTTTCTATACTACAATGGTTTATGACAAGTGTACTTGGATGAATGAAAATGTTGGCTTAAATCTTGGTGGTAATATCTCAATGGGCGTACGTGATAAGGAAGATGGTGGATGGTATAACACTACTACTGGCTACTACTGGAGAAAAAGTAATATCGAAAAACCAGAACCACGTGCATACTACAACTCAAAAGTAGCTCTTCACTTTAATATTACACGTTTAGGTGAAGCTTACTTAAATCTGGCTGAAGCACAATTGCTTTAAAAGAACATTCCTGCTGCTGTTGCTGCATTGAATGAGACTCGTACAAAGCATGGTGGTTTAGCTCCTTCTACAGCATCTACAGAAGAGCAGGCGTGGGCAGATTACATCCGTGAACGTAACTGTGAAATGGCTAATGAGACAGGAGATATTTACTATAGCTATTTACGCTGGGGTAAATACGGTGGCTACGCTAATCACGGACGAGCTGCTGGTGAAGTTGTTGCTGACCTCGATCGCCCTGCATACAAGATTGAAATTAGCCGTGATCGTAGCAAACTAATCGTTAGTCAAGTAACATTGCTGAACAGTGCACAGCGCGTATTTACAACTAGACGTTATTTACTTCCTATCAGTCAAGACTTCTTGAATACTCGTGAAGCATATGGTATCATGGATGCTCAGAATGAAGGTTGGTAATATTTTAATATACTAAATAGTAAAAGATATGAAAAAGTTCTTATATATCATTGCTGCCATATTTATGGCGATCATACCTACTTCCCTGCCTACAAAGTGGCTTGGAACATTTGGATGAATTCTCGGCTGTGACATCACTAATGGTAATGTTTATTGGCGTTACTATGGTACTGAAAAGAATCCTGCAAGTGGAGAACCTGTGGTAAAACAAGTATATTTGGCTGCTAGTCGCAGTCAGGATGTTGAGAATCGTATTTACACTATACGCTACACAACTAAAAATATCCCAGAAGCAGAAAGGGCTAACTTTACAGAAGCAAAGGCTGTCGTTGCTTTAACGATATCAACAGCTGCTACCATTAAGCCCATCAATGGTGCACCAAATCTCGGAGTTCCTGGTGACTGGACTAAGGATAATCAGTACGAAGTGACTGCTGCGGATGGAACAAAGAAGGTTTGGACCGTTGTGGTAGAACCATATCAATAATAAATTATTAACATCTTTATTGGATGTAAATAAAGCAAACTTACTTTTTTAAAAACATAGGCAAAAGAGAAGATAGGGGCGTTGTGAAACGCTCTTTCTTGATAAATATAAGTAATAAACAAAAAAATACTATTATGGCAAAAATATTTCAGTTGAAAATCTATCGTCCTTTTTCCTCCTATAAATATATTAGGATTTTACTTCTATTTTTATGACATTACAAAAGGCCGATATGCCTTTATAGAAAAAGTTTAAGTGTTGATTTTTACATCAATTAATCAAAAATTAAGGTGAGATCATTTACAATACAAAAATATTTCAGTATCTTTGTTCTCACCAATATAACATTCTTTTTGTTATTATCCCTAAATCAGCATGCAGAAATAACTGTAATCAAACAATCAATAAACTCACATACAACATGAAAATGAACAAAATTATTACCATTGCTTTGATGGTATTTTCAGTTATGGGTATTCAAACTGCAGAAGCTCAGTCCTCGTCACCTTCCACTAAATGGCATTGGGATAAAGGAACTATAGTTGTTGAAACTCCAGACGTCCTGCAAGGGCAGGAACCAGTATTGGGACTAACTGCTAAACCTATTAAAAAGTACGTGTGGCTTTTTGTCGGATTGGGTATGCGTGGTCCATCAGCTGTTATACGTTTCTGTCAGATTCCAGGTGTAGAAATTGTAGGTCTTTGTGACTATGAGAAAGAACGAGTCTGAAGACACAACAAACTCACCTGCGTAAGGCAGGTTTGGCTCCTGCTACTATATATTTTTGGAGAAAAGGGATATGAAGAACTTTGCAAACGTTCAGACGTAGATCTAATTTACATTGCTACAGACTGGAATCATCATTTTCCTATAGCCAAATGCGCAATGGAAAACAATAAGCATGTTGCTGTAGAAAGTACCTTCAGCTATGAATTTGGAACAATGTTGGGATCTGATAAACTTGTCTGAAAAAGACACGTAAGCATTGTTTTATTCTAGAGAACTGCTGTTATGATGATTTCGAGATGAAATCATTATTAATGGCTAAAGATGGTGTTTTTGGTGAAATAATCCGTGCTGAAGGAGCTTACATACATGAGTTGTCTGAGTTCTGGACTCACTACTGGAAGGACCCAAATGACAATGATAAAGACAATCTTCACTGGCGTATGAAGTATAACCTAGAAAATCGTGGTGACATATATGCTACTCATGGTCTTGGACCTGTAGCTCAGTGTATGGACATTCATCGAGGTGATCGTTTTACAACCTTGGTTGCTATGGATACAGAAAGTTTTGCTGGTAAAGAGTGGGTAAAAAATCATACAGGAAAGGAGCCGAAAATGTTCTTAAATGGTGATCATACTACAACGTTGATGCGTACTGCTAAGGGTAAGGTTGTAGAAATCCAGCACAATGTTATGACTCCACAACCATATAACCGCTTATTCAAGTTAACAGGCACAAAGGGGTATGCAACAAAGTACCCAACAGAAGAATTTGCTATTGGAGGTCAAGCGTTAGAGGGTACTGATGCTCCGAAAATGGACGATATTAACGCCCATGGATTCTTGAACGCTGAACAGAAGAAAGCACTCATGGAAAAGTATCGCCACCCTATATTGGAAAAGTACGCTGAAAAAGGACGCCACTTGGGTCATGGTGGCATGGACTATGTAATGGATTCTCGCTTGGTTTACTGCTTGCAACATGGTTTGCCACTTGATATGGATGTATATGATATGGCAGAATGGTGTGCATTGGCAGAACTCGGTGCGCTTTCTATGAACAATAACTGTGCTGCAGTCACCTTCCCAGACTTTACACGTGGTCACTGGAATGACGTAAAAGGTTATACACATGCATATGCAACTCCAGAACAGGAAAAGGCACAAGAAACCTACTCAGCAGCATATACGGATGCACAGAAAGAAGCTACAGCTAAATTGAAGCTGTGGGAACTTTACGATGCAGCAAAAAGCGCAAAGGGTAAGGATAAATTTGCAGCTGAAAAGAAGTATAAAAAAGCTGCTGATGGTCTTAATATTCAAATTGAAAAGATTCTGAAAAAGAAGCTCTAATCTATTATAATGAAAAGAATATTTCATTTAGCATTCATAATTTGCACCGCACTCCCAGCAAATGCTACCGACGTAAAGGATGGGCTTACCATCTGGTTTAATAAGCCTATTACGTTAGCAAACAAAGCGATTTGGTGGGGGAATACACCCGAAATGTGGAAAGGTGAGAACAAGCCGGAATCAGCAGGAGATACAGCTCAGAATCCTGATTCTGATTGGGAATCTCAATCTCTCCCACTTGGAAATGGTAGCTTAGGGTGCTAATATTATGGGATCTAGTAGAGCTGAGCGCATCACATTTAACGAGAAAAACCTTGTGGCGTGGTGGTCCAAATACGTCAGCTGGTGCCGATGCATATTGGAATGTGAATAAGCAGTCGGCACATTATCTGAATGAAATCCGTCAGGCATTCATTGATGGTGACGAAAAGAAGGCTGCGTTACTGACACGCAAGAACTTTAATAGTACTGTTCCTTATGAATCTTGGAAGGAAAAACCCTTTCCGCTTTGGTAATTTCACCACTATGGGTGAGTTTTTATATAGAGACAGGCTTTGAGTTCTATCGGTATGAGCGAGTATAAGCGTGCTCTTTCTTTGGATTCGGCGTTGGCAACGGTACAGTTTAAGAAGGATGGGGTGAGATATGAGCGTAACTATTTCATCTCTTACCCGAATAATATTATGGTTGTACGTTTCAAGGCAGACCAACCTGGTAAGCAGAACTTAGTCTTCAGCTACGAATCAAACCCAGTATCGACTGGTAAGATGGAAGCGGATGGAAGCAATGGTTTTGGTATTCAAGGCACATCTTGACAATAACCAGATGGAGTATGTAGTCCGCATCCAAGCTCTGAATCAAGGTGGTACCATCAGTAATGACAATGGGAAATTGAGTATCAATGGAGCTAACGAAGTCGTTTTTTCTGATTACAGCGGATACAGACTATAAGGTTAACTTTGCTCCAGACTTTAAGAATCCTCGAACATACGTAGGTGTGAATCCATCTGAGACAACCGCTTCTTGGATGAAAAAGGCTGTGGCACAAGGTTACGATGCTTTACTTCAAGCACATTACAAGGATTATGCCTCTTTGTTCAATCGCGTTTCTTTGACGTTGAATGATGGACAAAAAACTCAAGAGATCCCAACCCCACAGCGTTTGATAAACTATCGCAAGGGTAAGGAAGATTATTACTTAGAGGAACTATACTACCAGTTTGGCTGCTATCTCGCTGATTGCCAGTTCACGACCTGGCAACCTACCAGCCAACCTGCAAGGTATCTGGCACAATAATGTAGACGGACCGTGGCGAGTAGACTATCACAACAATATCAACATACAGATGAACTATTGGCTAGCAGGCTCTACAAACTTATCAGAATGTACGCTTCCGCTGATAGACTTCATCCGTACGTTAGTAAAGCCAGGTGAAAAGACTGCGAAAGCTTATTTCGGTGCAAGAGGTTGGACAGCTTCTATCTCTGGAAACATCTTCGGATTCACTGCACCATTGGAAAGTGAAGATATGTCATGGAACTTCAACCCTATGGCTGGTCCGTGGCTTGCTACTCATGTGTGGGACTACTATGACTATACGCGAGATAAGAAGTTCTTGAAAGAGGTGGGATATGACCTCATCAAAAGTAGTGCTATCTTTGCCGTTGATTATCTATGGAAGAAGCCAGATGGTACTTATACAGCAGCGCCTTCAACCTCGCCAGAGCATGGACCGATAGATGAAGGTACGACCTTCGTACATGCGGTAATTCGTGAGATCTTGATGAATGCCATAGATGCTTCGAAAGTCTTGGATGTAGATAAAAAGGAGCGTAAGCAATGGGAAGAAGTATTGAGAAAAATTGCACCTTATAAGGTAGGACGCTATGGTCAGTTGTTGGAATGGTCGAAGGACATTGACGATCCAAACGATCAGCACCGACATGTAAACCACTTGTTCGGCTTACATCCTGGACATACGGTTTCACCTATCACAACGCCAGCATTGGCAGAGGCTTCAAAGGTGGTACTGAATCATCGTGGTGACGGAGCTACAGGATGGAGTATGGGATGGAAACTCAACCAGTGGGCACGCCTGCATGATGGAAACCGAGCATATAAACTCTTTGGAAACTTGCTGAAGAATAGTACACTGGATAACCTGTGGGACACTCATCCTCCTTTTCCAGATTGATGGTAATTTTGGTGGTACAGCTGGTGTAACCGAAATGCTGATGCAAAGTCACATGGGCTTCATCCACTTACTGCCAGCATTGCCAGATGCTTGGAAAGATGGAGAAGTTAAGGGTCTTTGTGCAAAAGGGTAACTTTGAGTTAGACATCCACTGGAAGAACGGTAGTTTATCTTCCGTTACTGTTCTTTCAAGAGATGGAGGCAACTGTGAGTTAAGATACAAAGATGACAAGTTTGTATTAAAAACGAACAAGCGAAAGACTTACAAGCTAAATTATATAAACGGAAAATTTGTAGTCGATAACAGTTAAGTGTATTACAATATTAAGAAAACAAAAGGAATCTGTTTAACAACTGATTCCTTTGTTCTTTTCTAGTATCTATATTTGTAGTTCCTATTTACTCGCATTGCAGATAAACCTCTGACTGTTTGAATTTACGTGGACAGCAAAAATCTAAGTTTTGTGTTTACGTTAAAATATTTTCATCCATGTGCTTGTTTGTATGACAAACAAGATACCGATAAGAAAAATAAAAAGATGTTAGGAAACAATACCATAGTAATGAAAACTATACATCTTGTGGTCTAATGACCGCATTTGGATTTAAAAAAAGCTGTATCAAGTGGCATTGTTTGCCAGTTGATACAGCCTGTCTTATTGTTATAAAAGTAGGATTCTCCTTGCTTTTATGCTCCGTGGAAGAGATACTCCTGCTGAATGTCTTGTGTCATCAGCGTAAAGAGTTTCTCTTGTAGACGGTCGGCAAGGTCGAGTGCGCTATTAAGAATTTTATCAGAGAACGCCTGTAACAGGTCTTGTGCATGGAGAGGTTGCGTCTTATAGATGCGTAGATACTCTTCTTCCATCTCACGTTGACGTTGGTCGGTCTCAGCTTCAAACTTTGCATACGCCTCCTTGATGATAGGAGCATACTTGTTATAGTTGGTCATACCCAATACCATTATCTTGCGGAACTTCCAATAAGCAGAGTCATCACTTGACTCACCATTACCCTTTGTGTAAGCCTCTGGATAAGAAGTGATACCCTGATAGAGTGGGAGGAACACACCGAGGTCTGCCATTCCCATAGCAACATAGTTGACACAACCGATAGCCTGTGGTAGCTCTGGGCGTACCTGCAAGAGGTGGGTCTGTGTGGTACGGAAGATAGAGACAGGACGGTAAGGTTCCTTTGGATTGCTATTGAGATATGGGTCGTGCTCCGTATTGTCGTAGTGGAAGCGGAATGCTGTGCGAAGTTCGGTCAATGTGACCTTATGAGCAGCCTTAGCAAAGACAGGGAAGGTGTTTTTTGTTACGTCATTCTTAATCTCTGGAGAGAAGAACTGCTGCAAACCCCATACACGTGGGTAGTTATAAGTGGTGTCGAGTTTGATATCACGTGCGTAAGCCTCATGGAAATCGAAGGCACCCTGTGCAGGATTGTAAAGTCCATGCTTCTCAGCAAACTCAATTAAGTCGGCTGATGCGAGGTAATTCTCTTTATCATTTGGATCGTAGGTGCGGAAACGACTCTGGTTACCAGTTACGAAGTAGTGATCCTTTGGCATACGGCAAGCCAACCAACGATGGCCGCAAGCTGTCTCCAAGTACCAAATCTCCTTGCTATCTACAAAGCCAATACCGAAACCTTCAGCAATACCATATTTCTCGATGAGCATACCCAATCGCTCAACACCTTCGCGGGCAGTGTGGACGTAAGGTAGGGTAATGTTGAAGACAGAGTTTTCTGCCACACCATTCTCTACCAATGGGTCGTGTTTCAATACCTCGTCATTGCTGAAGATACTTTCCGTAGCGCTCATTCCCACACCTGCTGTGTTGAAACCAGCACTGCCCCAATGGCCGTGAAGATTATACGGAGAAAGGGCAGAATAGCCCAAAGCCTTCTCTGGAAGTTCACAACGGAAAGGACTATCCTTTGCAACGAACTCGCGTGGACCATTGTCCGTATCTTCAAAAATCTCGTAGTTCTTAGCTTCCATAGCGTCCCAGTCTTCTGAACGCGCTACTATCATAGAACCATCAGCAGTCTGTTCTTGACCAATGATGATGGTTGTACACTCTGATGGGAGTTTGTGCTCAATTTGCACATTGTTTGTTTTCATAAGCTTAAAAGTCTTAGTTCTTATTGTTAATTACTGATGACAAAAATAGTAAATAATCGTGGAAGTGGTGTAAGAAGTTAGGATAAAAATGATAAATAAGGTTTGTAATAGTGCAAAAATACCCATATATAGTTATAACTATGGAGTCTTTTTATAGAGTTCAAGGTTGGAATATAGAGAGAAAAGTGTTATTTTTTGCAGGGTGTGGTATATAATAATAGTGTTTGCTGATAGGCAATAAAAACGTGATTATGAAGAATGTTAAGTCCCTTTTCTTTTTGTTGAGTTTTTGCATGATACTTCTCTCTTGTACCGATAAAAAGCCTGTTAGTCAGGCGCAGGAGTCGTCTGTACAGCAGGAAGATAGTGTTTCTGTAAAGAAGGTTGATAGTGTTAAGGTTGCAAAGAAGACACCAATAACGTATAAGATTCTTGTTCCTTTTAATTATCGTTTATGTAATCCAGATACGATAATCAACCAGAATTGGGTTGAATTATATAAAGAAGGGAATGATTATTATGTTGGTAAAGCTCGGTATAGTATTGAGATGAGAGAGGATGGTGCTCGAGTACCATTCCAACATACCTATCAGAAAAACGAAACACGATATTGTTTGTCAATCAGCTGCCAATAAAGAAAGGGAAAGTTAAGGTTGCTGATGTTGCATTTTCAGATAGTACTTACCTGGAACCAGGCTCTGTAAGGAATTTTACTTTTGCTGGGAAGCATTATAAGTTAACGGCAACGGCGCAAGGAGAAAGCATATTAAAGAATTATACATTATTGCTGAATGGAGAACGAATTGTTAGAGAGGCAAGGGTTGATGCAGCAAGTTTTGCACTTCTGTTTGCAGGTGACTTGGATGGAGATGGGAAGTTAGACCTTGTTCTTTCCTTACCTACAGATTATGAGGAACTCCGTGTTGCCTTGTTCTTATCATCTTGTGCGTCCCCTGGTTTGCAAATGGGTAAAGCCGCAGAGATAGAGGATGACTTCAGTTGTTAAGGCCTTTCAGTTTTTTTATTCGTTGTATAATGGATATTAGATAAAAAGTGTTATATTTGTAACGTGTTTGAAACAGAGATAAAAAGATATGATGAGTTGGTAGCAGAGTATCAGGAGAAGATAGTGCTGCCAATGGGAAAGAAAGAGTTTAGAGAGTATTCTGAAATCCTTTTTTCCTGCCATAGCTGTGGTATTGAGGGTTCTTCTTTCTCAGTGGATGATACACGTTGTCTGTTTGAGGAACAGTTGGGTTATCATCCTGTTGGGAAGTCGTTGTTGGAGTGTCAGGAGATGGCAGATCATTTTGCTGCATACGAATGGATGCACAATCATTTAGACCACCCTTTTGATGTCGGACTATTGAAGACTATCAATAGGTTGGTAACACTTCGTACGCTCACTTATAAGCAGGCTGATGCTGTACCTGGTGAGTTTACAACGGTTGATATGGCTGCTGGTGATACGGTCTTTGGCGAGCATGAAGGACTGGTGGCGCAGGTGCCGCGACTGATGGCATCAACTGCAGAGATGATGGAACGTGGGGAACTTCACCCTATGGTTCTGTCTGCTCGGTTCCATGGTTTCTTTGAATACTTGCACCCATTCCGTGATGGGAATGGGAGAACTGAGTAGGTTATTATCAAACTTTATCTTGTTACGTCATAATTGTCCCGAATTGATTATACAAAAGAAGATCGTCAGGAATATATTACTGCTTTGCGAACAATACGGACGGAAGGAACAGACGAGCATCTTGTTGCTTTCTTTTTTTAAAGGCAGCTACAAAGCAGATGGAATTTTCTTTGGAACAGAAGATACACAATAGTCGCAAGATGTTCTTCTTTTAGGGTTCTCCTTTCTTTTTATTATCTGTATATAAAGTGTGAGCCTGTTTGTCTATAATCTCATTTTTAATCATTTACAAACAACTCGTTAATTTGTCAACTTGTTAACCCGTCAACTATAAAAAGATATGCTTCAGGAAAGTCCAATACAACTCTTACAACGTCAGCGTTTACTGCTCCAAATGGAGTATTATGCCGAGAAAGAAGCCTTTTAGAAAAGCAGACTGAGGCTGCTGGTATGCAACGGAAAGTGAAGCGAGGGGATGCATGGTTTCCGTTAAGAGTGGGCAAACGGTTTTATAATGGACTCAACCAACTGTGCATTGAGGTGTTTCGTTCACAGGATGGGGATATCGAACATAACTTTGAATGTGGTCGTCCACTACTTTTCTTTAAGTTTATTGAGACGGAGAAGGGGACTCCCAATAAGGCTGTTCAGCTGAAATACTATGGCTTTACAGGTACAGTATCGTATGTGGAAGGCGATAGAATGGTTGTTGCTGTCCCTGACTCTGCACCCTTTATTGAGACCTTCAATCAGCATCCGAGCAGATTGGATGTCAATTAGGTTTTGATGAAACGAGCTATCAAATGATGTTCGATGCGTTAGACCGAACGATGAAAGCAAAGGGAAATAGATTGGCTTATCTTCGTGACTTGTTCTATTCACGACAAAAGGTTGAGAAGTTCTCCTTTGCTCCTATTCGATTACCTTGGCTGAATCCAACACAAGAAAAGGCTGTCAACGAGGTGTTATGGGCAAAGGATGTGGCGGTAGTTCATGGTCCACCGGGAACGGGTAAGACGACAACGTTGGTCGAAGCTATCAACGAAACACTGATGCGAGAGAGTCAGGTGATGGTCTGTGCGCAGAGTAATATGGCTGTTGACTGGATTTGTGAGAAGCTTGTCGACCGTGGTATCAATGTTCTTCGCATTGGTAATCCTACCCGAGTGAACGATAAGATGCTGGGTTTTACATACGAAAGAAAGTTTGAAGCACATCCTGACTACCCTCAGTTATGGTCGATTCGGAAGGCTATTCGTGAATTGAGGAACAATAGAAAGAAAGGTTCTGAAAGCTATCATCAGAAGATGGATAGGCTGAAGAGCCGTGCCACTGAACTTGAAATACGTATCAATGCAGAACTGTTTGGAGAGGCACGTGTCGTTGCTTCCACCCTTGTTGGTGCAAACAGCAGGATAATGGAAGGTCAGAAGTTTACGACTTTGTTTATCGATGAGGCTGCACAAGCCCTTGAAGCGGCCTGCTGGATAGCCATTCGTAGGGCATCGAGAGTCATCTTTGCAGGTGATCATTGTCAACTCCCACCGACTGTAAAAAGCATAGCTGCCTTGCGTGGAGGCTTGGGTAAGACCCTTGATGGAACGTATCGTAGAGAATAAACCAGAGGTTGTTACGTTGTTGAAGGTGCAGTATCGTATGAATGAAGAGATTATGCGCTTTTCCTCTGATTGGTTCTATGGCGGACAGGTGGAAACCGCTCCGCAGATTAAATACCGTGGTATTCTTGATTATGACAATCCAATGGTATGGATTGATACGTCAGATGAAGCGGTCGTTTCATCGTATGATTTGACGGAAAGTAACGCTAATTCAGTTCCTTCTCAGTCAAATAACGAAAAGGAAAACGCCTTCCATGAACAGTTTGTTGGTTCTTCTTTTTGGACGTATTAATAAAGGAGAAGCAGAGTTAACACTCAAAACTTTGAAGGATTATTTCACAAAGATAGGCAAGCATAGAGTGTTGGAGGAACGGATAGATGTGGGTGTTATCTCCCCTTATCGTGCTCAAGTGCAGTATCTCCGTAGCTTGATTAAGAAGCGAGAGTTCTTCAAGCCCTATCGAAGTCTTATTAGTGTGAATACTGTTGATGGCTTTCAAGGACAGGAACGTGACGTGATACTCATTTCTCTTGTGCGTTCCAATGATGATGGTCAAATAGGTTTCTTGCGTGATTTACGTCGTATGAATGTTGCCATAACACGTGCCAGAATGAAGCTGATAATCCTTGGGAATGTTCAAACAATGACCCAACATGAATTTTATAAAAAAACTGTGGGAGAGTCTTCCGCAGTCCTAAAAAGTGTCTGTTCTATTAGCCTAATTAGTCATATAAGCCTAATTAGGCTAATTCTTTATAGCCCAATTCTAAAATATTTTTTTGTTTAATTACACACAGAAAAAGTGGATTTATATCAATTTTTTTATTTACTTTTGTGTCATAAAAGGAAATCTACTATGTTACAACGAGATTATTTTATTCGCTTAATAGAGGAATTCAATGCTGCTATTTCACGTTTTTCTTACGAAGAAAGAAGACGACATGAAGCGTGATAATGAGTTGAAAGACCTTTACAGACAGTACGTTGGAGAGTATGACGATTTGCGTAATCTCTCTGTTGACGAGCTGTTGAGATATGCCAGGGAGCAGTGGGATGAGGCTGAGCGAATAGATAAAATCAATATGATTGCAGAGTTGCTATATGCTGAAGCAAGCTATAAAGGGCAACCTTTTGCGACAAATGCTGTTGGAAAAAGCATACGCTTTATTTAATTATGTTGAAGCGAATGGCTCTACATTCTCTATCGACCGACATCAAAAAGATGGAGGCTATGCGACAAGAGTTAGATAACGCACTCGTAGACAAATTAATGCCAGAGATTGAAAAACAAAAGTAAAAGCTTTTATGAGGTCATAATATCAGGCTAAACCTAAACCAAATCATTATGTTTGAGAAGAACATTAGAGAACAGATTATCGAGTTGATACACCAGCAGGTAGTTCCTGCTGTTGGTTGTACAGAGCCAATGGCTGTAGCATTGTGTACTGCACGTGCTACAGAGTTGTTAGGTAAGAAACCAGAACATATTAGCGTGTTGCTCTCTGCTAATATTCTGAAGAATGCGATGGGCGTTGGTATTCCTGGTACGGGAATGATAGGCTTGCCTATTGCTATTGCCCTTGGTGCTTTGGTGGGTAAGTCAGAATATCAGTTGGAGGTTATTAAGGATCTCACACCAGAGACTTTGGAGGCTGGTAAAACGTTCATCAGTGAGAATCGGATTGATGTCAAACTGAAGGACGGAATTACGGAGAAACTATACATAGAAATCACTTGTGAGGCTGAGGGATGTCGTGCCACAGCCATCATCATGGGTACCCATACGAATATTGTTTATGAGGAGAAGGAAGGCACAGTCCTGCTTGATAAGATGCAACCCTGCGCAGCAACGGTTGAAGTAGCACCCCTTTGTCTGAACCTCAATAAGGTATGGGAGTTTGCAACAACTACTCCTGTCGATGAGATTGAGTTTATCCTTGAAGCGAAACGTTATAATCTTCGTGCTGCTGCTGAGGCTTTGAAGGGAAATTATGGACATTGTTTGGGAAAGATAATGGACCGTCCTTTGAGTCGTGGAATCTTTGGTAACAGCATTTTCTCACATGTCATTGCCAAGACTGCTTCTGCCTGTGATGCCCGTATGGGTGGTGCTTTGATTCCAGTGATGAGTAATAGCGGTTCGGGAAATCAGGGTATCTGTGCAACCAACCCTGTAGCAGTCTTTGCCAAGGAGAATGAGAATACACGTGAGGAACTTATCCGCGCACTTACTTTGAGTCATCTCACGGCTATCTATATCAAGCAGAGTCTTGGTGCACTCTCAGCCCTTTGCGGTTGTGTTGTGGCAAGTATTGGTTCCAGCTGTGGTATTACTTATTTGATGGGAGGTGATTATATCAATGTTTGTCATTCAGTAAAGAACATGATAGCCAACCTTACGGGTATGATTTGCGATGGTGCGAAGCCAAGTTGTTCACTGAAGATTTCATCGGGTGTGTCAACAGCTATCCTTTCTGCAACGCTTTCCATGGAGGGCAAGCACGTAACGTCTGCAGAGGGAATTATTGATGAAGACGTTGATAAGTCTATCCGAAACCTTACAAGTATAGGTAAGGAAGCGATGTGTATTACCGATGATATGGTATTAAATATTATGACACATAAGTGCAATTAAAAGACTATTGCATCCCAACATCATCTTTATTGCCGAATTATTTTCATGAAAAGAAATATTTTTTTGTCGTGAAAATAAATATTTATCTTCATGAAAAGAAATTCTTTTTTCATGAAGATAAATTGTTTTTAACCGTTTTTGTAGTATCGAATGGATGTCATTTCATCCTACGCTCGTTCGTAGGTTACAATCGTATTAACATACTTCTCTATTTTTACAACACGTATGTTTTCTGGGAGTTTTGGTGCTTCTATACCTTCATTAACCGTGAAAGGTGCCGATTCTATGCGTATCTCGTCCCATAGCCCTGCATCTAAAAAAACTCTGTAAGGTTTTTGCACCACCTTCCACAATGAGGCTTTGTTTCTTTTCGGTATAGAGATGCGACAGCACTTCAGCAGGTGTTGCGTATTCTCCCTCCTTTGTCGGCTGACTTGTCAGCACTAACTTCTCAGGATTTGGACCGCTCCATTCCCTCACCGTCAGCTGTGGCTGTTCCAGTTCTTCCGTTGTTTTACCAACGAGTATTGCATCGTTTTTCTGCCCTCATCTTATGTACTAACATCTTTGTGAAGGGTGTAGAGATAATCAACGGTTGATAATCTTTACCCGGCAAGTTGCCAATGTAAGCCACAGAAGATTTTTTAGTACAAGTAGTTACACCATCTTTACTACCATTTATAATACTCGCATCATCAGGGGAATCTCAGTGATTACTCCCCTCCCTATGGGGGAGGGGTAAGGGAAGGGCTGGCTAGTGATGTTGAATGGTGTGTCAGTTGTTGTGTTGAATGGCGTGTTTGTTAGTCTACTTTCTGTCTGTGCCCACTTCAATATCACATACGGTCGTTTATGTGTATTGTAGTAACAAACCGTTTGTTCAGTTCTAAGCACTCTTTTTCCAATACACCCACGGTCACTTCTATCCCTGTTTCGCGAATCTTCTTTACCCCACGTCCTTGCACTTCAGCAAAAGGGTCGATGCAACCGCATACCACACGGCGCACACCCTTACTGATAATCAAGTCGGCACAAGGAGGTGTTTTTCCGTAATGAGAGCAAGGCTCAAGGCTGACATACACCGTTGCTTCACGTAACAAAGCCTCGTCCTCTTTCCTTACAGATGCAAAAGCGTTCACCTCTGCGTGCCCTTTGCCACAATGTACGTGGTAACCCTCGCCGATAATCCTACCCTCCTTGCTCACAATGACTGCTCCAACCATTGGGTTAGGCTTAGCAAGTAGCTGTCCATTGCGTGCCAATTGCAGGCAGCGGCGCATATATTTTTCGTCAGTTTCTTCTTGTTTCATTTCATTAAAATTCCTATCTTTGCAGCTATGACATACCAAGATTTATGGCACAGACTCACTCCCTTGTATGATGATGGTGAGGCACAAGCTATCGTTCGGCTTGTGCTGGAGGTGCAGTTTGGCATTACGCTGACCGATATATATACGGGCAAAGTTAATGAATTATCCCGAGAAGCGGAGGAGGAATTAGAGAAAATTATCTCTCGCTTGGAGCGTTCGGAGCCTGTACAGTATGTTTTAGGACGTGAAACCTTTTGTGGGCGCACATTCCATGTGGCTCCCGGAGTATTGATTCCACGCCCTGAGACGGAGGTGCTGTGCCGTTGGATAGAGGAGGATTACAACCGACCTTATTGTGCCTTACAACCTCCTGCGCCTTTGCAGGTGTTGGATGTAGGGACAGGCAGTGGCTGTATTGCTGTCACGTTGGCAGCTGACCTACGCAATTCGGCTGTTACGGCGTGGGATATATCGGGTGATGCACTGCTTATTGCACGTGAGAATGTACATCAACATCAGGTTCGTGTGGAGCTAAAAATGGAGGATGCGCTTCATCCTTCATCCTCAGCAATGCAACAGAAGTTTGATGTTATTGTCAGCAACCCGCCTTACATCTGCGACAAAGAACGGACAGAGATGGAGGGAAATGTGCTTGCGTATGAACCAGAAACAGCGCTCTTCGTTCCTGATGATGACCCACTACGCTTCTATCGGGCAATCGCTGAGTATGGCGTGCAGGCTTTGTCGGCTGATGGTGCACTTTATTTTGAGACCAACCCATTATATATTGATAACGTAAAGCAGATGTTAAACGCATTAGGTTATAAGCAGATAGAACTGCGAGAAGACCAGTTTGGTAAGCTTCGCTTCACGAAAGCCATCCGACCATGATACAGAAACGACCGATATTAGAGCCGCAAGCCCTGAAAAAACTTGCCGACTTATGTGCGAAAGGTGAGCATTGCTCTGGCGAGATGTTAGAGAAGATGCGTAAGTGGGGGCTGGCAGAAGATGCGCAAGCACGTATTATGGAGAAGTTAATAACGCTGCATTACGTTGATGATAGCCGTTATACGGAGTCTTTTGTGCATGATAAAATCCGCTACAACAAGTGGGGACGACGCAAGATTGAGCAGGCTCTGTGGATGAAGAAGGTCGATAGTGCTGTCTCATCGCCCATCCTTGATGCTGTGGAAGACGAAGAATATCTTGAAGTCTTGCGCCCATTGTTAGCAAGTAAGTATCGTACTATCAAGGCAGAGAGCGACTATGAGCGTTCAATGAAGCTGATAAAGTTTGCTATGGGACGTGGTTTTACGATGGATTTAATCCGTAGGTGTATAGACGAAGGAGTTGTAGCTGCGGACGATGATGTTGACTTTGTAGACGATGAAACAGACGATTAGTTTGTTGGCTCGCCTGATAGACACCCTTGCCCCTCGTTCTTGTACGGTTTGTGGTAGGCGTCTGACCGTTACGGAGGAGGTGATGTGTGCTTGTTGTAATCACTCTCTTCCTCGCACGGACTATGCAAAAATCAGCTTATGACAATAAGCTTGTGCGGCTCTTCTGGGGTAGGATTCCCATAGAAAAGGTGCTGCTTTCTTCTTTTATAAAGCTCATTCTGATACCAGCCGTTTTACTTTATCAATTAAAGTATGGCGGTCATCCTGAGATAGGTGAGCGACTTGGGCGTATTGTTGCAGCAGAGTTTGCACAAGATGGCTTCTTCGATGGAATCACAGCTGTGGTTCCTGTACCGCTTGCTCGCCAGCGTGAGCGAGAAAGAGGTATAATCAAAGTGTGGAGATAGCGCGTGGTATCAGTGCAGAAACTGGTTTGCCTGTCTTAGATAAGGTCTTAGAACGTATCAGTTTTCACGGTAGTCAGACACAGAAAGGACGTTGGGAACGAAATGAAAACGTGAGAAAGCCTTTCACCTCCTCGATGCTTCTCCCTTAAACAATCAACACATTTTACTTGTTGATGATGTAATTACGTCAGGTGCCACCCTCGTTGCAGCTGCCAAAGAACTCCTTAAAGGAGCGAATATCAAGATTAGTGTCCTCTCACTTGGCTTTTGCAAATAACGAATAATTCCTTTGTTTTTTCTTGTTTTTTTGTTTTTCTTATTTTTGCAGACGTATATCTAATGGTGAAAAAGAACTGAAATCAGTTGACTTCATCGTCATCTGAGAACAGATAAATAAAAGAGTATAACCTAAATGAAATTCTTAACCTGTGCAAAGCGAAAATCTAAAATTCATATTAATTTTATCAGACGAGTACTCCATAAGATAAAAGGAATGTAACTCTTTGTGATATAACCATAAATTAATAATATTATAACTATATCCAGATAAAAATCTAACCAGCCTTTAAGGAAACCGATGTGGATTGACAGGGAGGTGATGGGAATATATGAAAAATAAGATACTTCCGCAATGTATTCATATATAGATAAAACCCTAAATTTGAAATTGATCTTAGGTAGAATTGTATCTAAGAGTCAGAACGATATTTATAATTAAAGTATTAACCTTTAAACACTAAATCAGAATGAGTAACAAGAGTAATGGTCTGTATTTGACCGCATTCCTGTTATGTCTGAATTTAAACATGCAAGCTCATGATGTTGCGACTGATAACAAAGTTGTAACATTAGACGATGCTATGGCTGCGTTCAGACAAAAAAAGGGAATTGCTGTTTCTGTTTCGTCAACACAGGTTCCTCAAAAGCCACTGAACGTTGGTGAGAAGAAGAAAGTTGTCGGAGTAGTAAAGGAGGAAAATGGAGATCCGATTGTTGGTGCAACCATTCGCCTGAAGGGTACCCAGGGAGGTGCAGTGACCGATATTGATGGTCGGTTCACACTGATGGCAGAAGAAGGTGCAGAACTTGAGGTCTCCTACATTGGCTATACTACCAAGGCTGTACGTATCGGTAAGGCTGATAACTATGACATCAGTCTGTCTATGGCTAATGCAAAGAGTTGAATGAAGTCGTTGTTACGGCTCTTGGTATCAAACGTGAACAAAAAGCCTTGAGCTACAATGTGCAACAAGTGAATAGTGATGCATTGGGAACAAACAAAGATGCAAACTTTATTAATTCGCTTAGTGGCAAGGTTGCTGGTGTGAATATCAATGCCAGTTCTTCTGGTGCTGGTGGTGCATCGAAGGTTGTGATGCGTGGTACACGTAGCATTGAGCAGTCGAGCAATGTCTTGTATGTTATTGATGGCGTTCCAATGTTCAACCTTGGTGGAAGCGGTGATGCAGTCTTCGGGTCTAATGGTACGACAGAGGCCATTGCAGATATCAACCCGGAAGACATAGAGAGTATGTCTGTCTTGACTGGTGCCGCCGCTGCAGCTCTCTATGGTAACCGTGCTTCTAACGGTGCTATTGTTATAACAACAAAGAAAGGAAAGAAAGGACATACGGAGTTTACCGTAAGTCAGAGTACAGAGTTCTCTTCTGCTTTCCGTCTGCCAGAGTTCCAGAATCGTTACGGCACAGGTAGTAGTTTGCGAGATGCAGGTGGCGATAGCTATAGTTGGGGTCGTCTCTTGAATGATGCTAACTTTATGGGTTATGATCCTGCAAAGGATTATCTCAAGACTGGTGTTATGACAACGAGGCATTCACCATTTCTACAGGTTCTGAAAGGAATCAGAGTTATTTCTCTGCCAGTGCTTTGAATTCGGGTGGTATTATTCCTAATAACCGTTATAGTCGTTATAACTTTACGTTCCGTAATACCTCCAGTATGTTGGGTGATAAATTGCTTTTTGGACGTTGGTGCAAGTTATATCATTCAGAATGACCGCAATATGACCAACCAAGGTGTTTATGCTAACCCGTTAGTATCGGCTTACCTTTATCCACGTGGTAATGACTACAATGATATGGCAATGTTTGAATACTACGATACAACACGTGGCATATATACTCAGAATTGGAATAACTTGCTCAGTGAGTTTGTTGGTCAGAATCCGTATTGGATTAACTATCGTAACCTGCGTGTCAATAAGAAGTATCGCTATATGATGAATGCAGGACTTACTTATAAGGTAACAGACTGGCTGAATGTTGTTGGTCGTATCCGTATCGATAATGCAACGAATACTTTCGAGAAGAAATACTTTGCAGCATGAACACAACAATTGCAGGTGCTAATGGTCAGTATGCAAAAGATGAAGACTGATGATAAGCAGGTGTACGGTGATGTAATGCTGAATGTCAATAAGCATTTCTTGCAGAATAAGCTCTCATTGGTAGCCAACTTCGGTGCATCAATCTCTGATCTTAAACAGGATCAGACAGGTCTTGATGGTCCTATAGCTGATAACCTTATTCCTAACGTATTCAATGAATACCAGGTAGATGCGGCACGTGAGAAGCGTCTTCCTTATGGTTATCATGAGCAGACAAAGTCACTGCTTGGTAGTTTGGAGTTGGGTTGGAAGAGTCAGCTGTATCTTACTGTTACTGGTCGTAATGACTGGCCATCTATGTTGGCTGGCCCTCATTCAAATAAGAGTTCTTTCTTCTATCCTTCAGTGGGTGGGTCATGGATTATCTCTGAGTCTGTTAAGATGCCACAGGCTATTAACTATCTGAAAGTTCGTGGCTCGTTTGCTTCTGTGGGTATTCCATTCCTTCGCAATATTGCTAATCCAAAGTATGAGTGGGATAATACAACAAAGCAGTGGAAGAGTCAGACCGTCTATCAATCTATGATTTAAAGCCTGAAACAACAAATTCTTGGGAAGTAGGTTTGCAGGCTCGTTTCTTCAAACACTTCAATTTGGATGCTACCCTCTATTGGACAAAGACCTTCAATCAGACCTTCAATCCTGACATCTCTGTATCATCTGGTTATTCTGCTCTTTATATCCAGACTGGTAATGTGTCAAACAACGGACTTGAGTTGGCTTTAGGTTATAGTAATAATTGGGGTGGCTTCGGTTGGTCAAGCAATTATACTTTAAGCTCTAACAGTAACCGTATCAACGAGTTGGTTCGCAACTATGTGCATCCAGAGACAGGTGCTGTCATTAACAAGGATCGCCTTGATGTAGGAGGACTGGGTAATGCACACTTCATTCTGAAGGAAGGTGGTACTTTAGGTGACCTTTATTCTTTGACAGATGTGAAGCGTGATGATAAAGGACGTGTATATGTTGATAAGGATGGTAAGGTTTATCGTAACAATAACGTTGGTGACGTTAAGTTGGGTTCTGTGTTCCCTAAGGCTAATATGGCATGGCGCAATGACTTCTCTTACAAGGGATTTAATCTTAGTGTAATGGTCAGCGCACGTTTTGGCGGTATTGTTTACTCTGCAACACAGGCTGCACTTGACCTCTATGGAGTGTCTGAATCAAGTGCTCAGGCGCGTGATAAGGGATATGTTGAAGTAAACGGCAACGATTATCTTACACCAGAGTCATGGTTCTCAACAGTTGGTGGTAGTGATGGAATTCCACAGTTCTATACTTATAGTGCGACGAATGTACGCTTACAGGAAGCAAGTTTGAGCTATACTTTTAAGAAGAATCATTTCTTTTGGATTGGGTGACTTGACGCTTTCTGTGACTGGTCGTAATCTGTTGATGTTCTACTGTAAGGCTCCTTTTGACCCTGAAACAACGGCTACAACTGGTAACTATTATCAGGGTATTGATAAGTTTATGACACCAAGTACGAGAAATATTGGTTTCAATATCAAACTTAAATTCTAATTCAAAGTTATGAAACAAATAAGAAATATCATATTGTCAACGGTATCGGCAGGTTTGGTAATGAGCCCTCACAGCCTGTACCAATAGCTATGAGGACTATAATCAAGATCCCTATGGCGTATCGAAGAAGGAGACGGAACGTGATGCCTATTCTTTGGGTGCAGCTATGGTGAACTTGCAAAGTTGGGTAGTTCCAACGGATGTCAGCATGAATCAGTTCACAGAGTGTCTGTGTGGAGGTTCGTATGGTGGCTATCTTTCTGATTCAAATGCGGGTTTTGCAGGTAAGAACTTCGCACTGAGTATAGTCCTGAGAATGGCTGGAGTCGTGTTCTCTTCAGAGACTTCCTTCCAAAGCTCTCTATCTACTTCAATGAGGTGAAGAGTGCTACGGATGAGCCTGTTCCTTTAGCAGTTGCCCAGATTGTAAAGGTAGCCGGTATCCATCGTGTTACTGATGCGTATGGTCCGATACCTTACTCCAAGGTGGGACAAAACGGTGAGATTACTGCTCCATACGATTCTCAGCAGGATGTTTATAAGTTAATGTTCAAGCAGTTGGATGAGGCTATTGCTACACTTACAGCCAATCGGACATTAAACTTCTCGCCTAAGGCAGATAAAGTGTATGGCGGCAATGTTGAGAAGTGGATTAAGTTTGGTAATTCTCTTCGTCTCCGTTTGGCAGTTCGTATATCGAAAGCTGACCCAGCATTGGCTAAACAAGAGGCTGAGGCTTCTATAAGTAATGCTGTCGGTGTGATAACCTCCAATGATGATAATGCTTTTATAACCTTGTCAAACACTAATCCTTTCGAGGTTGTTATGTATGAGTATAATGGTGGTGACTCACGTGTTGGTGCGGATATTACCACTTATATGAATGGTTATGGTGACCCTCGTAGAGAGGCTATGTTCACTCAGTCAACTTTTGAAAACGCTACTAATGGCTATTATGGATTGCGTTCCGGTATCCAGATTCCTGGTGCTGAGATTGCCCATGCTTATAGTAATTATAAGGTAAAGACCGATTCAAAACTTATGTGGATGAATGCTGCTGAGGTTGCTTTCCTGCGTGCTGAAGGTGCATTGAAGAACTGGAATATGGGTGGTACAGCTGGTGATTTCTACAAAAAGGGTGTTGAATTGTCCTTTGAACAGTGGGGAGTAAAGGGTGCTGCAGCTTATCTTGCCGATAATACAAGTACGCCTGCAGTCTATACAGACCCTGCAGGACTCAATACTTATGCTGGCTCTGTATCCACTGTCACAGTTGTTTGGGATGATAATGCTACTTCCGAGCAACAGTTAGAACGTATTATTACCCAGAAGTGGTTGGCTATGTTCCCACTCGGTCTGGAGGCTTGGGCAGACTATCGTCGTACAGGCTATCCAAAGCTGATGCCAGTGAAGGTGAACAATAGTGGTGGTGTCGTAAGTAGTGAGCGTGGTGCTCGTCGTCTGTCTTACCCACAGGAAGAGCGTCGTAATAACCTTGAAAACTACAATGCAGCTGTTGGTATGCTTGGTGGTGCCGACAATATGGCTACAGACGTGTGGTGGGCAAAGTAATGATTATCTAATTAACACGGATGAAAATGAAGCATATCAAGGTATGCAACATATTCAACTGTTTAATAATAAAGAATAAAAATGAAACATATCATTAAACATATAGCATATTCAACAGTCTGTGCAGTAGCGTTGCTTATGTCCAGCTGCGATACGGATGTTGAACCTGTTGATATCAATCAACCTGGTATTGAGCGTCAGAATCCTGAACTCTACCAGAGCTATCTTGCAAGTATTCGTGCTTATAAAGCAGGCAATCATAAGATTATGATGGCATGGTTTGATAACAGCCAGGCTGTTCCGTTCACTCAGGCACAACATATCAATGCTATTCCTGACAGTGTGGATTATGTTGTATTAACAAAGCCTGAGGCACTAAGTAGTCAGATGTTGCAGGAAATCGATGAAGTAAGAAATCAAAAGGGTATGAAGATTGTCTTCCAGATAAGCTGTGATGATATCAAAGCTGCATACGAAGCACAGAAGAAAGTCTTTATGGCTAAGAGCGAGAATGCTGGGAAGAGGTTCCGTGACTTCAATGGTTTCCTGTTGATTCTGTCAATACAGCTCCATCTTGTTGATAAAGTATAACTATGATGGTGTAATCATGGGATTCAATGCGAAGCTTACACACTATCTGAATGACCAGGAAAAGGCTGAGCAATAGCTTTGGAAAATGTTTTTCTGGGTATTTCAAAAAGATTGGAAGGCACGTCATCAGAACAAAGAACTGATTATGATGGGGCGTCCACAGCATGTTGCAGACAAGAGTCTGCTCGAGCAGGCACGCTACCTCATTATCCCTTCACAGGATGAGAAGTCTGTTTCTGGTGTTGACTATTTGGTTCGTAAGGCTGCTGTAGAGGGTATTCCAACTAACAAATTCATCATTATGGCTAATAATAAGTCTATTGATGAGACCGATACGAAGACTGGTTACTGGGGCAAGACATTGGCAATGCATGGTATTGCTAAATTTGTTGCAGCAGACCATACTGGTTATACTTGTGCAGGAATGGGCTTGCTGAATGCGAATGTTGATTATTACAACGCCTCATTCACCTATCCAAATCTGCGCAAAGTAATCTCAACTATCAATCCAACCGTTAAAGAGTAAAGGAAATGAAGAAACTATTTAAATATGTTCCTGTTCTGTTGGCTGCCGTGTTGATGACAGCTTGTCAGAACAATGATGAAGCCGACTTCAAGAGTAAGGCATTCATAGATGGTAAGACTTTCACTACGGAAACTATCATAAAGGGTGCAGGTAGTATGGTGAAGTCGCTGACTCTCTCACTTCCCGCCCTGCTGAGAAGGAGTTGAATGCGACGTTCAAGGCAGCTCCCAACTACTGACACTTATAATAAAGCTTACTACGGCAAGGCTGTGTTATTGCCAGATAGCTGCTACGGTGTTCTTGTGGGAGATGTGAAAATCAATCAGGGAAGTGTAAAGAGCAACGCTGCTCAGTTTGAGTTCTCTAAGCTTGGAGGTCTTGACCGTTCTACTACCTACGTCCTTCCTGTGACAGTTGAGTGTAAGGATATTGAGGTGTTGCAGTCTGCAAGGAATTATTACTTTGTATTCCGCGCAGGTGCACTTATCAACGTTGTTGCTGATATGAGCAGGAACTATCTGCAGGTAGAGTGGAAGACGCCAGAACTTGTTACCGATATGAAGCAGATAACAATGGAAGCACTTATCTATCCACGTGAGTTCGGTAAGCTCATCTCTACCGTAATGGGTATTGAGGGTAACTTCCTTATGCGTATCGGTGATGCGGGCTTCCCTGATAATCAGATTCAGATTGCAACTGGTGCAGGAAACTTCCCTGACTATGATTCTAACAAGGGATTGCAGACAAAGCGTTGGCAGCATGTGGCTATGACCTATAATGCTGATACGCGCGAAGTGAAGGTGTATGTAAATGGTATCTTACAGTCACAAGGCTCGCTCCGTCTCAGGTCTGTGACTATTAAGGGTAACTCCGCTGACCGTATGTTCCTCATTGGTAAGTCTTATGATGATGCACGCTGGTTCGAGGGCGATATGGCTGAAGTACGTGTATGGAATGTTGTGCGTACACAGGAGGAAATAGCTGCAAACTTCTAGTAGTTGACCCAAAGACACCGGGACTTGTTGGCTATTGGAAGATGGATGATAATACCAGTCCTAACATTGTGAAGGATGCTACGGGTAATGGCAATGATGCTAAAGCAAGCAAACCATTATCGTGGCATAACGTTTCATTACCAGAGAAATAGATCTGTTAAACGCTTAATCAAATGACATTTATGAATATCAATAAAATAAAAACACTCGCCTCCTCGATAGTAGGTATGGCTGTGGCAGTATCCTGCTCAGAGAGTATTGATGTGCCTCTTGTAGACGAAGGCGGTTTACAAAGCCATTGGAGAATAATCTTGCTTTCATCACTGACAAGTACGGATGTAGCAATATGGACCTCTCGTTTTTCAATGAGAAAGGGGCAATAGACTTCTATGTCAACCTTGCTCAGGCGGCTAAGGCAAATGAGGATTACACATTGGTCTATGATGCCAAAGTGCTCGAGAACTATAATAAAGTGAATGGTACTACTATCGAAGCTTTGCCTGGAAGCACTTATTACTGTCGATGGAACAGCTACGGTAAATGCTGAGTGCAACGAAATCCTCAAAGGTGGCTGTAAAGTACACTACTGCTCCAGAGTTGAAGGAGAATGGTGTGTATGCGGTTCCTTTGAAGGTGAAGGGTGCAAGTCAGATGTCAAAGGAAAAGGGCGAGTTCTTGCTTTTCGTACGTGATATCAGTAAGATGCCTAACTGTCATAAGGATAATGGTCTGCAGGTAATCAGCTGTATGGAGGTGAACGATGCTAACCCGCTTCATAACCTTTGCTATACGTTAAAGGAGTCAAAGAAGTATGTCTTCGATCAGGTTATCCTCTTCTCAGGTAATATCAATTACAATGCTGAAATCGGAGAGGTGTATAACTATAATAATGAAAACGTACAACATTTGCTTGATTATAAAGAGAAGTACCTGAAACCTTTGCAAGAGAAAGGTATGAAGGTAATTCTTGGTATCCTTGGCAATCATGACCGTTCAGGTGTAGCCAACCTCTCAAAGGAAGGTGCTGTTAAGTTTGCACAGGAGTTGAAGGCCGTTGTTGATGCTTATGAGCTAGATGGTATATTCTTTGATGATGAGTATTCAAGCTATGGAAGTTACCCAGGCTTTGTCGCTCCTTCTGCAGAGGCTGCATCTCGTTTATGCTATGAATGCAAACGTATTATGCCTGACAAACTCATAGAGGTTTACGTCTATGGTCGCACAAGTAGCCTGACAACCGTTGATGGTCATAAGCCTGGCGAGTATATCGACTATGCTTTGCAGGATTACGGACGTTATGGTGATCTTTCTGCTTATTACGAAGACTTGTCGCCCAAGGGTATGATACAAGGTTCATCAGAGTTTGGACAAGGTCGTATCATCTCTCAAAACACCGCGCGTGCTATCAAGACAGACGGATATGGTGGTACGATGGTCTTCGGCTTGACCCCGCAGAATGGATTTGTGACCCGTTTGAACAACATCACACGTGCCTTCTATGGAGAAGAAACAGTGCGTACGGGTAGTTATGCAAAAGATTGGTAACATACTTAAATAGTGATACAATGAAACTGAAATATTTCTATTCAGCCGTAATGGCGACTGTTCTTGCGGTTGGCTTCACGGCATGTAGCAGTGATGAAGATACACCAGAGGTAAAGCCAGAACCAAAGGTTGAGACCGCACTTACGTTTGATACAGATACTGTGAGTGTAGGAGTGGGAGAGACTACTACGTTTAATGTAACAGCTGGTGGCGGAGATTACAAGGCTTTCTGTGAGAATCCAGAGATTGCAACGCTGACTGTTCAGGGTGGTGCAATAACTATTTCCGCTGTAAAAAATGGTTATACGGGTGTTGTCGTTTCTGATGCAGCAGGCAACTATAAGCGTTTAATCGTGAAAGCAATGTACAAGAATATCCTTCTTGATAAGGAGGAGGTTAATGTGAGCATGAAAGTTGGACACACCGATGGCTCTGCTGTCATTACCGTTACTGGTGGTAATGGTGGCTATGAGGCTGTCAGCGATCATGAAGACATTGCTAAAATACATTCTATTGTTGAGAATGTAATAACCATCAGAGGAGTTAGCAACGGTACGGCTATGATTACTGTCAAAGATAAGATGGGCCTTGCTAAGACTGTGAAGGTAACGGTCACCACTACTGATATACCATTTACGGATGAGGATAAGGCTGCAATTATGGCTTCTACTGAGCCGATAATGGTCTTTGATGATGGCAGGTCACGTCAGTATGGCAGTATGAGAATCGGCGAAGAGGATGGTAAAAAGATTGCTGAGTGGAACTATAGCGATTACCTTTACCTTAAATGCTGGTTCACAGGCGACTTTACTGTAGGTATGAAGGCTGATGGTAAGGTAGGTGTGAAGACTGATTATTGGGGTGAATCAACTACGTATGAGGGAGTAAATGTTGAGATAATCAAGGTTTCGGATACGCAGGTGTGGGGGCTTATGTGGCTCTTGAAGGATAATTATCTCCATTACGGTTACTTCATTTTACCAATTGATAATGAATAGTCTATAGCCCCTTTTCGTTGGGGACTATCCCTTTAGGATAAAGGAGGGAATATAAGAATGGCTGTTAATAGTTATGTTGGGCTTGTATAGGCTTAAAGCATAGCCAGCAGCAAATGCATAGCCTGTGCATTTAAGCATTCTTATATTGCCTCCTTTTCTTGTTTTTTTATCGTTGTGTTGATGGTCCGCACATATCGTGTTGATGGTCCGCACCATTGGTGCGGAGGCTTAACACCAATGCAATTTGTCGTCGGAAAATTTGCGTTAGATGATTGTTTGGAAGGGTTATACAACTCAAAGCAAATAGAATTACTCTTGTATTTGATCGGAGTATCATCTGTTCTTGTTATCTTCTTTTATAGTCTTTTTGTCCTTTAATCTCAGAAAAAATGTGTAAGTTTGCAGTTAGTATATAACCATAAACTATCAAGATGGAAGATTTAAAGAAAGTCTTTGCAGGCAAACTGCTCGGAATTAAAGCTATTAAGTTGCAGCCTAACGACCCATTTACATGGGCAAGTGGTTGGAAGTCACCATTCTATTGTGATAACCGCAAGACGTTATCGTTCCACGATGTCCGTTCGTTTGTGAAGCTCGAGTTGGTTCATGCTATCCTGAAAACTTCCCTGAGGCTACGGCTGTGGCTGGTGTTGCTACGGGTGCTATCGCACAGGGTATGCTCGTTGCTGATGAGTTGGCATTGCCATACGCATACGTTCGTCCGAAACCAAAGGACCATGGTATGAAGAATCAGATTGAAGGCGAACTCCCTGCTGGTTCTAAGGTTGTTGTTGTAGAAGACCTTATCTCAACTGGTGGCTCTTCTTTGAAAGGCTGTTGCTGCACTTCGTGAGGCAGGTTTTGAGGTTGTGGGTATGGTTGCTTCTTATACCCTATGGTTTCCCAGTAGCTGAGGAGGCATTCCGTGAGGCTAATGTAAAAGCTTTGTAACGCTCACCGATTATGAGCATGTTGTAGAGAAAGCACTTGAAATAGGTTATATCAAGGAGACTGAGGTTTCTATGTTGCATGATTGGCGTAAGGACCCAGCAAATTGGAGAAAGTAATCTCTAAGCATTCCACTGGAAGGGAAGTCCTTTCTTTCAAAGGGATTGTTGGTGTATAATATTGTGTAGTGGGCGCATTATTCGTGCGTCCCTACATTTAAATATGTGTTCTATAACAATCATTTCCGCTTACTTCCAGTCCTTTTCTCTTAAACTCCCCAATAAAGATTATCAATGACAAAATTTGAAAGTAGCGTAAAGCAGATTCCCCATTCTCAGCAGAGTGTTTACAACACGCTGAGCGATTTAAATAATGTACAGCGTCTGAAGGAGCGTCTTCCAGAAGGTTCTACGGGTAATGATGATATGGATAAGGTCAAAGAAAGATTACAGAATATCACCTTTGATCAGGACTCTTTGTCTATGACTGTTGACCCTGTGGGGCAGATTTCTATGCGTATCATAGAGCGTGATGAGCCTAAGACGATTAAGTTTGAGAGTGATAACTCACCCTTATCATTCAATTTCTGGATTCAGATACTGCCAGTTACGGAGACATCTTCAAAGATGAAACTCACGATAGATGCCGATATTCCTTTCTTTGCAAAGGGTATGGTGTCAAAGCCTTTACAGGAAGGTATTGAAAAGATTGCCGATGCTTTGGCAATGATTCCATTCGAATAAGACGTTCGCCTCCTTCCTAAGGGAGGAGGACTTGATGGGTTTTATATAGATAAAGGAGTAAGGTATGAAGAAGGTAGTTCAGTCTGTTTTGTTAATGCTTATAGTGCTATTGTCATCTTGTGGTGATGTAGTTGACTATGAGTATAGTAGTCATCGTAACTTCTTCACCTTTCATAACGAGACACATCAAGACCCAATCCTTGCCTCAGCGATGAATCCTTTGTCACCAGGGTGTATTGTACGATAAGAACTAACGTTGTCAGTGGTCGTTATAGTTTCTCTTTTGAAAACAATCAAGGACTGAAATCAAGTGCTCCTGTGTGGTTTGATGGGATTGATCTTAGGTTGGAGAGCTGGAAACATGTGGGCTTGAACAATGGACTTATTGTGGGTATGGCAACTTGGACAACCCTTCTCCTTTCTATGCTTACGACTTACAGTGTCCTAATTGCTTCAATACCAATACGCTTCCACTGCGTTCTTATGAGTTGAAGATAAGCAGTGATGGCTTTGCTACTTGTAGTAATTGTCATCGTAAGTATAACCTTAATACTGGCGGAAACATTGTTTCGGGTGATAGTGGTAAGAAACTAACACGTTATCGTGCAAGCTGTACGGATCCGTATGGTGTTTTGGGAGTAAATTAAGATAATTAGCCTGATTGGATTAATTGATCAATAGGCGTAATAAGGCTAATAAATAAAAAAACTTGCAAAACCTTTGCCAGTTCGAAGATTTAGCCTTATCTTTGCAAACGGTTTGCCGCAATGGTGGAATTGGTAGACACGAGGGACTTAAAATCCCTTGGCCAGTAATGGCTGTGCGGGTTCGAGTCCCGCTCGCGGCACTTCTTCTTAAATCTTATGCGCATGAAGCGAATAGCATACATACTTTTGTTCTCCCTGCTGTTAGTTTCTTGTGGTACCCGTAGCGGTTACTTCAAGATGGAAGGACGCTTCTTGCACATGAATCAAGGCGAACTTTATGTATATAGTCCTGATGGTGGTATAGCAGGTTTGGATACCATCAAGATTGAAGCAGGACGCTTTTCTTACGAGAAGCCTTGTAGCAAACCTTCTACGTTAATTATCATCTTCCCTAATTATTCAACACAGCCAATCTTTGCCGAATCGGGCGAAGCGGTTGAGGTGAAAGCCGATGCTTCCCACTTGAAAGAGATGGAGGTAGAGGGCACGGAAGATAATGAACTCATGACTAAGTTCCGTAAACAGATAGCAAGTGTATCTCCTCCAGAGGAGTTGAAGTATGCTATTGCATTCATCAATGACCATCCGGAGTCTGCTGTGAGTGCGTATCTACTTAATCGTTATCTTGTTCAAACAGAATCTCCTGATTATAAGCAGGCTGCAAAGCTTTTACCCTTATTAATAAAAGAGCAGCCTGATAATACTTCTTTGGGTCGTCTTCAACGACATCTGTCTGAGTTGGGTTCTCTGCCTATCGGTAGTAAGATGCCTAAGTTTACAGCTAAGGATGTCAATGGAAAGACGGTTAATAATGCGACTTTTCAAGGAAAGGATGTGGTTATCATCAATACATGGGCGGCATGGAGTTACGAGAGTCTTGATGTCCAACGTGCGCTAAATGATGCAGTGAAAGCTGGAAAGATAGCTGCTATGGGCATTTGTGTAGATGCCAATCCTAAGGAGGTAAGGCAGACCTTAGAGCGTGATGGGATTGAGTTTTCCAATGTTTGTGATGGAAAACTACTGAATACACCACTGCTCAAAACCTTTGGTCTTAATACTATACCTGATAATATCGTCATTCGCAATGGAAAAGTAGTTGAAAGAAATATCACAGCTAATACTATCCGTCAGCGTTATGGCGCCGAATAAAAACCAATATCGTGCTTGTAAAGACATTCTGTGCAGCTGTTAACGGAATGGAAGTCACCACCGTGACAGTCGAAGTTAGTATCACACGGGGCGTATTGTTCCACCTTACCGGTCTTGCAGACGGAGCGGTAAAGGAGAGCCATGACCGTATAGCTGCAGCTCTTCTTAATACTGGTTACAAGTTTCCTGTAGCCGATATCACCGCCAATCTTGCTCCAGCCGACCTCAAGAAGGAAGGCTCCAGTTTTGATCTCCCATTGGCAATAGCCATTTTGGCTGCCAATGAGAAGATGAGTTGTGATCGTTTGCGAGAGTTTATGCTTGTGGGAGAATTGAGCCTTGATGGTACTTTGCAGCCTGTAAAAGGTATACTGCCCATAGCCATCAAGGCACGTGCCGAGAAGTTTAAAGGTATTATTGTACCGAAAGCTAATGAGCATGAGGCGGCTGTGGTAGACACATTAGAGGTTTATGGAATGGATAATATCCTGCAAGTAATTGACTTTCTTAATGGTACATCAAATCCAGAACCTTGCTTTGTTGATACGCGGAAAGAGTTTTACGAGCATCAATATGCTTTTGACCTCGATTTTGCAGATGTTCGTGGACAAGAGAATGTGAAGCGAGCATTAGAGGTTGCAGCGGCTGGCGGACATAATCTTATTATGGTTGGACCACCTGGAAGTGGAAAGAGTATGATGGCAAAACGCCTTCCTTCCATCCTCCCTCCTTTGTCCCTTTTCAGAGAGTTTGGAAACAACTCAGATCCATTCAATAGCTGGTAAATTGCGGCGTGACACGGGATTGATTACACAACGTCCTTTCCGTAGTCCTCACCATACTATCTCTGAGGTTGCACTTGTGGGTGGTGGAGCCAATCCAATGCCTGGTGAAATAACGCTGGCGCATAATGGTGTGTTATTCTGTGACGAGCTACCTGAATTCAATAAACATACTTTAGAGGTGCTTCGACAGCCTTTGGAGGATCGTCATATAACGATTTCACGTGCAAAATATACGGTCACGTATCCTTGTAGCTTTATGTTTGTGGCAAGTATGAATCCTTGTCCGTGTGGCTATTTTGCTGATCCTACGCACCATTGTGTTTGTACACCAGGACAGATTCAGAAGTATCTTGCTAAGATATCTGGTCCGTTAATGGACAGAATCGACATTCAATGCGAGATTGCACCTCTCCCCTTCAAAGACATTTCGCAAGCAACACCGGGCGAGCCGAGTGCTGCTATTCGTGAGCGAGTCATCCGAGCGCGTGCTATTCAGACCGATCGCTTCAGCAGTTATCGTAATATTCATTGTAACGCACAGATGAATGAGCGAATGATTCACGAGTTTGCTGAACCTGATGAGGCTTCTATCAAGTTGCTCCGTGATGCTATGGAGCGTTTGAAACTATCTGCTCGCGCTTATAATAGAATCCTAAAAGTTGCGCGTTCGATAGCTGACTTGGTAGAGTCAGAGGCTGTACAAGTGCAGCATATCGCTGAGGCGATAGGATATAGAAACTTGGATAGGAGCGATTGGGCTGAGAGATGAGTTCGCTCTAAAGCCCAAAGACTTAACAACAATACAATAACTAAATACAAAAGAATATGAGAAAATTATTTGTTTTCATGTTATTGCTGTTAGCTGTCGCAGTATCAGCACAGACAGATAAGGCATTTATGACTGTAGACTGGGGAAAGATAAAGGCTGAGGTAGAAGCTAATCCACAGCATGTTCAGCAGTTAGTCGATATTTTTATTAATGTTGATGCTGATACCACATTGACTGCTGAGGACAAAATTTTGGCTGTTTATGGACGGACTTACCTTAATAATGGTAGAGATATGCTCATGGAATTTGATATGTCGAAGGCCAGAAACGAAGGTAAGTTTGATGTAGCTGCTACGCTTGCAGATAAGGTTCTTGCCAGCAATCCGCTTAATACTAATGCGATTGTATCTAAGATTTATAACTTTAGGATACTTGCCAATAAAGAACCAGATAAATCGTGGATGTTGAGCGATAGTCTTAAGGTTTATACTGTTCGTTTATCGCGTATTCTTGATACAATCTTCATGACAGGTGATGGTAGTAAGGAGCATCCTTTCTCAGTGACATCGGTAGGGTGATGAGTATAATCTTTTGCAATTCTTCTTTGGGATTTTTAAAGTTAATGGGCAGTCGGTTGTGGGTACTTGCGACTGTCTCGTTTTGGGTGAAACCAATAAGAATTATTCATCTCCTGATATTTATTTTGATGTAAAACGTGTCTTTGAAATAGAAAAATCCATGTTCGAATCGCAAGGAGGGGATGGGGAAGTAAAGAAGTAAAATGTATAAGGTAATCTTTTTCCTTTATCTCTTATAAAGGTATCATAATGTTTAAGTCCCTTCCCATTCGGGGAGGGTTTTTTGTTGATTTGGCTTTGTGTTGTAATAATTTTTCACATCTTGGTTTTTAATAGATGCTCTTTTTAGCTTTGAAAAGACGCCCTAATTAGCTTTGAAAAAGACGCCCTTTTGGACGCTAACTAACGCCCTTTTTGAAAGCCAATTAGGCATCTTTTGTTTTACTGTTTTGTAAGTCTTTGATTATTTGTTAGTTACGAGTGTGTTTCTTATGACCCCTTTTAGTCCCTTTTTTTAGCTAAAAACGCCCTCTGTGTTGTAAATAAATTTCAATAACACTCGATATTTTTTTACTGACTAATACGTGTCTTTTATATCTAGAAGATTGACTCTTGGAAGGCATCAACAATCTTTTTATTGCACAAACAAGACTTTTTGAGAATATTCTAAGGATAAACGAGATATGATGTATTGCTTTTTAAAGTTTGTTTCGTCAAGTAAGTTTTCTCTGTTCAATATTATTTAGAGCAATAAAACTTCAATTTTTCCCCATTTCATCGATAATTTTAAGGGTTATTGTAGTCTTACTTCAATATAAAGCAAAGGCTTTTCTGCTTATTTCTAAACAGATTAATGCAAGGATTAAACTGCCGAAGAAAAGCGTGATAAGGATTCTTTTCGTATGCACTTAAAAGTCTTTTTAGATGTTAACATTTGTTGTTGAAGCTTACAATGGCTGTTGTGTTTTATTTGTATATTATGTATTCTAACTGCTGATAATCAGTAGAGAGTATTTGTAATTTCTTCTCACTTCTTTTTTTATTATCTATTATAAAAGCCTTATTTTCGTGTATCTTTGCATACATCTTTTAGAAAAGAAACTTTCTGTTACAAAGACAGGAAATAATTTTAAAAACATAAATCAAATTAACAATCATGAAACCATTGCAAACTGAGAGCAGTTCATGGCATAAAGTTCTTGCCATATTGGTGGGACTCATCTGCACATTGAACGTAGCAGCTCAACAAATCAATGTAAAAGGTTCGGTAACTGACCAACATGGTGATCCCGTCATCGGTGCAACCATTATGGAGCAGGGAACCAAGAATGGTGTGGTGACAGACATTGATGGAAACTTTACACTGTCTGTTGCAAGTCCTAAATCGCGACTTCGTGTGACCTATATCGGTTATAAGACACAGGAGTTGCCTGTGAATAATCAGACCGATTTCAAAATCAAGTTGCAGGAAGACGCTGCCAATCTTGATGAGGTTGTTGTCGTAGGTTACGGTACGATGGACAAGAAGGAGTTGACCTCAGCTGTCTCTCACGTATCGGCACGTAACTTCACACAGGTAGCAAGTGTAGACCCTTCAATGATGATTCAGGGTAAGGTAGCTGGTGTTAGTATTACTAATACAGGCTCTGGCGACCCTAATAATCAGGCAAGTATTCAGATTCGTGGTGTCTCATCCCGTGCAGCAGGCTTGGGTCCATTGATTGTTATTGATGGTGTACCTGGTGGTAACCTTACTAACATTAATCCAAATGATATCGAGAGCTACGACGTCCTCAAGGATGGTGCAGCTTCTGCTATCTATGGTACACGAGGTTCTAATGGTGTTATTCTCGTTACAACTAAGAAGGGAGCGCGCGATGGTAATCTCCATACAACTTATAATGGTACAGTAGCTTTCGACGTAGTCAAGAAAGACCTCGATATGCTTGATGCCGCAGAGTATCGCGCTAATCGCTTGGCATCTGGTACAGGTTATGACCTTGGAGGTTCAACCGATTGGATGAAGGAAGTAAGTCGAGTAGGTGTACGTACGGTTCATACGTTGACTCTTAGTGGTGGTAATATTAAGTCTAATTACCGTGCATCTGTTGATTATCGTGATGCAAAAGGTATTGATAAATATTCTGGACGTCGTGAATATGGTGCACGCTTCTCTTTAAATCATACAACTAAGAGTGGCCTTATTACTTTCGGTCTAAATGTAGCACCTCGTATTGCTTACCGTAAGAATGCAACTTGGGATGTATTCCGTAATGCAATGGAAGCCAATCCAACCACTCCTGTATTTGATCCACAGAATCCTGCATTGTATTATAATTTTAAGGGACAGCCTGCAGCATGGAACCCTGTAGAGCAGGTGAAGCGACAGAAGGATACAGGTACAACTCAGTTGATTGACTGGGATGGTACAGTGAAGTTGAATCTCTTCCCACTCTTACTGAAGAATCCAGGCAAGCAGACTTTGACCAGCCAGTTGACCTATGCTGACCACCAGTATTCTAATTATAATCAATGGTTCCGCCCATCAACAAATACGCAAGCAATTAATGCTGGTCGTACAGGTGAAGCAAGCCAAAGTTATGGTAAGGAATCTCTCCAGAGTTTGGAATGGATAAACAACTATACCAACTCTTTTGGAGATCATAATGTTAAAGGTGATGTTAGGTTACTCTTATCAGGAGGCTCTTTATTCAGGCTTTTAATGCTGAAAATAAGGACTTCCCTAATGATGCCTTTAGAGGACAACAACCTTGGAAGTGGTGCTTACATGAAGGATAAGGACGAGTTAGGTATGGGTTCTTATAAGAATGGTAATAAGCTGATAGCTTTCTTCGGGCGTGTAAGCTACGATTGGAAGAGACGTTATATGGTAACCGCTTCATTGCGTCATGAGGGTTCAACAAAGTTTGGTGAGGATTATAAGTGGGGTAACTTCCCTGCTGTTTCTGCTGGTTGGCGTATCTCTGACGAGGCTTTTATGGCAGGAACAAAGAGTTGGTTGACCGACTTGAAACTTCGTGCAGACTATGGTGTTACTGGTAACCAGAACTTTGATAGCTATAAGTCGCTTGACACAATGCAGGGCTTTGGCTACTATATGTATAATGGTAAGTCTTATCAGGTATGGGGTCCTGGAAAGAATCCTAATAGTAAACTCCACTGGGAGAAGGGTAAGAATTGGAACATAGGACTTGACTGGGCGTTGTTCAACGGTAATCTCTATGGTTCATTCAACTATTACAATCGTAAGCAGCAAGACCTCCTTGGTGATTATTCGGTACCAGTTCCTCCTTACTTGTTTACAACAACCTTTGTAAACGTAGGTACAATGCGTAACTATGGTTTCGAGTTTGATGTTACATGGAATGCAATTAAGACAAAGGATTTCTCTTATACTGTGAATGTGATTGGTTCTACAATGGGTAATAAGTTTGTGAGCTTCAGCAACGATCAGTATGAAGGAAGAAGCTATGAAGACCGTGTAGGTACGCAGGATCCTTATCCATTCCATTATCTGCAGCGCCTTGAAGAGGGTAAGCGTGTTGGTAACTTCTATATGTGGAAGTATGCTGGTATCGACCCACAGGGTCGTTGGATTGTCTACGATAAGGATGGTGATAAGGTCTTGGCAGATAACGCAACCGATGAAGATCGTCAGTATGTGGGTAATGGTTTGCCAAAGTTCACGGGTTCAATGACTCACAGTTTCCGTTATAAGAACTTTGATGCAACACTGTTCTTCCAAACAGCACTTGGCTTCGATATCTTTAATATTCATGACTTCTACTATGGAATCAAGAACTTCCAAGGTAATGTAATGGATAAGGCATATAGCAAGAACCTCGCAGTAACACAGAATCCAATTGTTAGCGACTACTTCCTTGAGCCAGGTGACTATCTGAAACTGTCTTCTTTCAGCCTCAGTTACACACTGAATCTGAATAAGAAGTACATTGATGCAATACGTATCAACTTGACAGCAACCAACCTCTTTACGATTACTAAGTTCTCTGGAATTGACCCATCGACCTATCAGGTGAATGGTCTTGAGCCAGGTGCAACAGGTTCTCGTTCTTACTACCCATCAACTCGACAGTTTATGCTGGGTTTGCAGGTTGACTTCTAAATAATAGAAAACTTTTTTTAGACATTGAAAGAACAATGAATAAGATATATAAATATGCTGCTTTGCTAATGATGCCAGCAGCATTGATGACAACTTCCAGTTGTACAGACTTAACGGAAACACTGTACGATCAGGTTGCTTCAAAGAACTATTACAATACAAAGGATGATGTTATTCGTGCGGTACTTCGTCCGTTTGAGCATGGATTCTGGAGTATTCAAAGCCGTCAGGTACTGAATGAAGAAACTGCTGACCAACTGATTACCCCTACTCGTGAGGACTGGTGGGATGACGGTGGACGCTGGGCTGACCTTCATCATCACAAGTGGGACAACAAACTTGGTGAGGCACAGGCTGAGTTTAACGGCTGTTATCAGGGCATTGGGCAGGCTAATAAGGTAATTGAAGACCTTAATAACCTTACTGCTTCAAAGTTTGGTTTCTCTGATGAAGAGTTTAATAACTTGAAGGCACAGAACCATGTATTGCGTGCTTGGTTCTATCTTCGCCTCTTAGATGCTTTCCGTAACGTTTATTTATCCATCAGTTTCAAAGACCAATCAAAGAACTCTACAGAGCAGGTTCAGCCTAAGGAAATCTTTGATTTTATAGAGAAAGACTTAAAAGAAGCACTTCCTAAGTTGACAAAGAAGACTTCTTTGGGTGGTAATCAGAAGTTGCAAGGACAGTGGACACAAGCTGGTGCAGCTGCATTGTTGGTTCGTCTATATATGAATGCTAAGGTTTATGTTGGTGAAGACCGCTTTGCTGATGCCGAGAAGTATGCTCAGGCAATTGTAGATGGTACGTATGGAACATACGCTGTTGCCGATCGTTGGGATGCAGCCTTCGACTGGGATAATGAGACTTGTGATGAAGTTATTTTCGCATTCCCTGGTTCTGCGGGTGAAACTCACTGGCACTATAAGGGTGATTTGTACTGGTGGTCAGTTCCATCTAAGGCAAATGAGTGGCTGAACGATACAAAGAGTAAGGAGGGTTCACATAATATTAAGTACTCTGCTTCACCAAGTTATAACCCTAAGGGTGAGAAGTATAACTTCGAATTGGGTATGCCTATCGCACAGTTTAAGAAGTATCCATCTGATGTCCGCTTGAAGATGTATACCAATCTTGGTAATGGTCGTCGCGAAGGTATGTTCATCTATGGTAAAATTAAGTACACTGATGCTGATGGTAACCAGCAGTATCTAAAGGATCATCACGGAACTTATGCTCTTGATATTCGTGATGCTGTCGGTGTCTTTGGTGCAACAGATGGTAGTAAGTGGTTGTCAACAAGCAGAGCAGTATCAAGCATGGTGATGATAATTCTGGTTGGATGTTTTGCTAAATATCCACTTTACTCTGATAATGAGAAAGCTCAGCAGCTGAAGCAGACTATTGTGAGATTCGTTTGCCTGAGATTATCTATAGCCTTGCCGAGTGTAAAGCTTCGTAGCGGAGATGTAACTGCAGCAGCAAAGTTGCTCAACACTGTTCGTAAGCGTAACTATCCATCATCTGACTGGTCAACAGTTCTCTATGCGCCAGAGGGGTCTGCAACTCTCGATATGAAGGAGATGTTGGCTGAGTGGGGCCGTGAGTTCTTCGCAGAAGGTCGCCGTCGTGTTGATTTGATTCGCTGGTAAGTTCCAGGATGCATGGTGGGACAAGGAAGCTGATGCTGACAAGCACACCGAGATATTCCCATTCCACCCAGAAATCATTGGTGCTCACAAGGGAATGAAGCAGAATCTTGGTTACGAATGATGTTTAACGACTAAAAACTATTATGGATATGAAAAAGTTAATGAAGTATGGAATGTATCTGTTGTTGGCGCTTCTTGCGCCAGCCTCATTCCAATCATGCAACGATGATAAGGATATTGTGGTCATCACAGAAGAGCTTCCATTGAAGGTTGACCATCTCTATATGGTAGGTGATGCAACCCCTGCTGGTTGGAACATCGGTGATCCATACGAGATGACACGTGATGCAGAGAATAAATACCTCTTTACTTATCATGGTAAACTAAGGACTGGTGAGATTAAGTTGCCACTCTCTAAGGGCGACTGGGGTGCTACATTCGTTTATGCACCTGCTGCTAATACTGAAATCAATGATAAAGGTGTTGCCAGTGATGCGATTGATATTCGTAAGGGTGGTGCTGATAATAAGTGGAAGGTGACAAAGACAGGTATCTATACCTTCGCTGTAGACCTCCGCACACGTAAGCTTACTGTTACTTATGAAGGCGAAGAACCTGCAGGTCCAATCCTTCCTATCGAGTCTGAATGGTTGTCATTCATCGGTAATGCAACGCCATACGGCTGGGATATTGATGGCTTGAAAACAAAGGTACAGGACGGTTCTGCTAAGTTTGCTAAGACCTCATCTAATCCATTACAGTTCACTTATGAGGGTCATCTTAACTTAGGTGAGTTCAAATTGTCATTTGACAAGTCAGATGGATGGAACAACTTGATTCAGGCACCTGTTGCTGATTGTGAGTTCAACCATGATGGTCCTGCAAAGCAGGGTATGGTTGTTGGTGGTGATGACAATAAGTGGAAAGTAACAGAAGCTGGTACTTATACCATTGTATTCGACCTCACAAAGCATGAAATCAAGGTAACGAAGTTTGTCGCTGATGCACCTGCTCCAGCTGCACCATCTCCTTGGGATACTGAGAATGTATATATGATTGGTAGCGCAACTCCTGCAGGATGGTCTGTTGACAATGGTGTTTCTATCACAAAGACAGGCGACCATATCTTCTCTATTGAAGTTCAGTTGGCTGAGGGTGAAATGAAGTTTATGCTCGATAAGTCTGGTTTCTCAGCTGATAAGCCTTATTTCTTTGCTCCAGAAGAGAACACAGTCATCAATGAAACAGGTGTAGCCAAGGATGCACTTGCCTATGGTACTGAAAGTTCTTATGGTGACAAGAAGTGGAAGGTTACTAAGGCTGGAAAGTATAAGCTGACACTTGACTTGAAGAACAAGAAGTTCAAGGCAGAATACGTAAGCGCATAACAGAGTTTAAAAACATAAATAACCGGTTAGCTGGTGCTCCAATGCATGGGTTTTGTAAGTATAATGCATGGATTTTATTAGGCTAAAGGCACACAGCTACCGGTTAAAACTACTTATGATAGAATAAAACAATGAAGAAATATTTTTTAGCAAGCTTGGCTTTCGCTGCTCTTCTAACAAGTTGTAACAGCAATGAATGGGACGTAACCAGCGATCTGAGCGTTGATAAGACTGACCCAACAGTAGGTCTTACACCTGTTGCAGAGGCTGAAGGTATGGACTATGCGCCACTTTATTGGAGTGTATATGGTCATCTTCGTGCACAAGAGAAGGCTGGCTCATTCCCAAATATCTTTACTGAGCAAGATTGGGATGAGGCTGCAGACTATGTAGCAACCAATCTCAAATCGCATGGTTATGACATGCTCGTTACCGATGGTTTTGCTTCAATGAGTGGTGATGATGGTTATATGACACGTTATAGCCGCACGGCGAAAGATGAGCGTTCGCCAGAGGTTCCATTGACTACTATTGTTGCTAAGTTGAAGGCGAAGGGCTGAAACTCGGTGTTTACGATAGTCCTTTCTGGTATCATTATACCAATCCTGATGCTGTTATTCCAGGAACAGATGGTATTAAGGTGAGCAGTTTGGCTTATGATCAACAAAGATAAAGATATCAAGCATCCAAACTCAAGGGATCAGTTTGGTTGGGTAGTAACAGATCACCCAGGTGCAGAGCAGTATTTTGAAGGATTCTTCAAGCACTATTCTGATTTAGGTGTGAAGTTTGTACGTATGGACTTCCTCTCTTGGTATGAAGATGGTATGAATTATACTGACGTTATCGATAAAGGTTATGGTCGTGAGCGTTATGTAAAAGGGTATGCAGTGGATTAACAAGTATGCACAGAAGTATGGCGTATATGTTTCTCTTGTAATGCCTCACCTCCGCAATAATGCTATTATCGAAAAATATGCGGGTAATATGGTACGTATTGATGCCGATGCACTTGAGGGTTCTTGGTATCGTTTCTCTGATAATAATCGCGGTAACCTTCGTGGTGGATGGCCAAACTCTGAGAATGCTTTCGACGGTTTCATCAATTGGTCAAAGATTTCTGGCCGTAAGAAGATTCGTCTTGACGGCGACTTTATTCGTATCGGAGCTATGCTGATGATAATGAGAAAATGTCGGTTATCTCTCTTCCTTTGATGGCAGGTGGACCAATCTCTATCACAGATATGCCTACAGGCAACGACTTGAAGTTCTTCCAGAATGATGAGATGCTTGCTTTGCAGAAGGATGGTTTCGTTGGTCAGCCATTAGAGCGTAACCTCTGGAACACAGATGGTGAGGTTTGGTACGGTCAGATGAAGGATGGCTCTTGGGTTATCGGACTCTTCAACCGTGATCGAGGCTGCAACAACTCGTTCTATTGACTTGACAAAGGTGGGAATTACTGGTACTTGGTCAGCACGTGACCTTTGGAAGCATGCTGATGAGGGTACTGTAAGTGATAAGGTTGAGGCAGTCGTCCCTGCACATGGCTGTAGATTATTAAGCTGACAAAATAAAGACCTTACCTACCGATTACTTAAATCAGTAGAAGATTATAAACAATCGGGCCAAACGGAAGAAACCGTTTTGGCCCGATTTTTCGTTATAGACCTAATAGGTCTAATGGGTCTAATATGGCCAATTAGCCTAATATTTTTTATTAGCCCTATTAGCCCTATTAGGCTAATAAGCTCAATAAGACCAATAGGGCTAAGAGTCTTCTGTTTTGTCATGATTTTTCACATCTTGATTTTTTATAGATGCTCTTTTTAGCTTCGAAAAAGACGCCTAATTGGCTTGCAAAAGATGCCTTTTAAGAATGTTACTAACGCCCTTTTGAAGCCTAACTAAGCACCTTTTCTTGCGCAGTCTTGTAAATGCTTGAATTCATGTTAGTTACAAATGTGGCTCTAATAGCCCTTTTTCGCCTTATTCTTCATGAAAAACACGCTTTCTTTGTAAATATATTTCAAACATATTCTTCATTGTATTCAAGTTGTTTAAGTTTGCTGTTATTTACAATAATAGTTCTTACAAGACCATTTTGTAGGCATTAACTTAGCAGAATTAATAACAGAGAGGGCTACTCAAGTTCTATCACTCCATCCTTATTTAGTTTCAGACGATTTTTTTTCTCTGGTATAGTCGCTTGTGTTTCTGTTGGTTTAGCAGGAGTTGTTTTGCGACTTACACTTGTCTTGTTGTTTGTAGAGGAAGAGTGATTAGAACGTGCAATCGCTGTTTTCTTCTGTGGCTTAGCCATAGATTTACTTGCTGTCGCTGTTATTTTCTTAAATGGTACAAAGCGGGTAGTCATTGGTTCTAACTCATCATCGTACTCACTCTCGTATTCTCTATACTTATAGGTAATACCTTTGTCTGAAATAATGGTGTCAGCCATGCATATCCCATTATGATACCTCGCACGTCGTATAATATTCTTTCCTTTCTTATCATATTCGTATGTCATTCCATTTAATTTACCGTTATGATACATTTGTGTAAAGTAAATGGTGGGCGTTTCATCTACACTTTGTATAGGGTGGTACATTGTTGATTTACCTTCAAATATACCACGGTCATAGTTAATGATAGCCTCTATCTTTCCAAATTCATTGTAAAACTTAAGTGTCCCATGTAGCTTTCCTTCTTGATAGTTAAGCTCTGAATAAAGTATTCCGTCTATTGTGTAATTAATGCAAGAGCCTTCTTTAAACCCCCATGCCTTATTTCTGTGATAGATGCTTTTAATTTGTCCATTGTCATATTTTTCAACGAACTCTTCTGTCTGTGCATTTGCTTGGAAAGAGAAGATGCATAACAGTAATAGCAGTATATGTTTCGTGTTCATATATGATGTTCTTAATTTCATACACCAAAGTCAGTATCTTTTACTTTGCAGGGACTTTATAATTTTCAGGCATTGTGAAGTAATATGTCAACTGACCATTGGCTATGCTTAAACTATAAACGTTTTTTAGTGTTGGTTCACTTGGGCGGTTTATATCGCCTTGGAACCATATCTGCCCATTGCTAAGTGTACAAAAGTTCACATCCTTGATAGCTTTTTCTGGAGCCTGTGTCCATAAGATTTTGCCATTTGTTGCCCTTAACTGGAATACAGGTACGGCTGTCTCTGATATGTTAGGGGTATAGGATATTAATATATAGTTGGCATCTTGGTAGATGATTTTAGCATTAAAGGCTGTAAACCAGTCTGTAATAGGGCTATCGCTAACGAGTCGATCATCATTTATCCACAATTTTTCACCTATGTCGTCGAAGGAATATCTATTTTGTGGATCACCCTAAATGATATTTAAAGTGTATTTTGATAAAACGATATTTACCACCATTATCAGTCGAAGAATTAGCATTTTTCTTCTGAAGACAATAGTAAATGCTGTCTCTTACTTCACCATTAAGTTGTGATGGCGGCAAATTTTGGGCGTAATTAAAAGCTTCTTCCGTATAGAGTCTATCTGTTCCCGGGAAATAGTAATACATTTCTGCCAAGTTATTGACAACCTTTATGCCCTCCCCATACTCGTCATACAGTAGCTTAGCACTGGAAACACCAGTACTCATAGCATTCTTTTTCTTTTTTTCAAAGAGCGACTTCGTTACATCTTTCATTGTGAGCTGTTCTGGGGATACTTCAAAGATGTAACGTTCGGAAACTATAAAGAACCAACGGTGTGCCTGATTGAAATATCTTAGATTATAATAGTATGAAGCCATGCGGAAGTCAGAAACTGCCTCACCAGTACCCAATAATTGTTCGGCAAGAATTTTCCCTGTTTTAATATCACGGAATCCATAATAAACCCCATCAATGTGTTTTGGGTCTTTATCCACACCTGTTGAGAAGTCTCTTCCAACAATATAAAAGAGACAGGCATTGCCTTTATGGCTCATTGTAACAGCCATATAGGTATCTTCGTCAACATCAATAGAATCTTTTTGGGATAGTATTGAAGAAGAATTTGGCGATGATGAAAAAAAAATGGGGAGTAAAACAAAGAAAACTCCTATAGCTATAGCTAACAAAGCATACATTCCTAATTTCCTTACTATATCTATAGTGTCATTAGATGAGGGGATATAGTCAAAGTGATGGTTGACGTTGATATTGATATCATCATCGTCTATATAGAATTCGGTTCCACAGCTTTGGCATAGATAACACTTATCTTCTTTATGAGTGTGCTTCTCGCTACCGCAGTTCGGACATTTTATTGGTTTTATCTTTGTTCCCATTTAAGTTTTTGCAGGGTTTATGATTTCTTTTTATAGTGTAGTGCCAGAAAGACAAGAATGGTTTGAATGGCAGTTAATATTACAAACATGATAACCCACCAGTTGTTCATCAAGTGTTCGGGAGCTATCAGTCCACTGAAATACTCTATGATACCAATGAAAGCGAAGATAATGCCTAAGCTCAATCTGTGGGTACTTTCTGCGCGACAAAGGAAGAGTATGAGTATCAGAAGGGTATTGACAATGATAGCTATGCTGGTGAATAGCATGTTTGTCAGCGAATATGCGGATAGCAAAAGCCCCATTATGATATTCACAGTGAGTATGGCTAATGCAGGAATAATTACCTTTTTCATAATTTGGAGAGTATTTCGTTCTTTTTCTTTTCGTATTCTTCTTCAGTGATAAGTTGCTCGTTAAGGAGGTTTTTCAGCTTTCTGAGTCGTTCTTCTATTTCTCCCTCTGCGGCATTTTCTTTACTTTGTGTCTTGAAGATATCCTGTGCCAACTGTAATCCTGCACCCATTTGTAATCCTGCGCCAGCAAGTCCTCCTTCGTTGCGTGCAGCCTCACGAAGTGCTTCAAGCTTCTGCATACCAACATAATCAAGGTCTACTTCAGCAGCTGCTTGCTTCTCTGTAGTCATGTTAGCTATTCTGCCAATACGCTCCATGGTCTCTTCGTCGAAGGTAACAGAATTGATTCGGAAGTCAGTAAGTTTCAAACCTAAGCGTTCGAGTTCCTCTGCCGTCTTGTTCTTCAAGTCCTCTGACATCTCCATAAGATGTGTGTCAACTTCTCGATAAGAGTAAGCCTTCTCTGCAAGGAAGGTAGTCAGTGGTGTTATGATACGTGAAGAAACAAGCTGTTGTATGTCTTGACTATAATAGTCGCTGATAGGTCCAAGTAATGTTACGAACATCTTCTCTGGGTCAGAAATAACAATAGAGAAGTTACCACAGGCACCAAGGGTTATTGGGAGTTTATATTCTGGTTCAAAGTATTTCACAGGTGAAGGTGTTCCCCATAAAATATTAACCATTTCGGCGGTGCGAAAGAAGTAGAAGCGCATCTTATGTTCACTCTCTGTTTGCTGTGCAAGATTGAGCAGTGAAGTGATAAAGGGATGATTAGCGGTTTCCATGTCATAGATGCCGGGTTCAGTAAAGGGATTCCTTTACTTTTCCATCATATACGATAATACAACCTTGTCCCGGAGCAACGATAAGTTTACTTGCGTTCTTTATTTCATCTGTTGTGGTTTCTAATTGATGAAATAATAGGTTAGTTTTCTGCTCTTTCCATTCTATGACAGTTCGCAGTTGGCGTTTGAAAATATCTTTTATTCCCATAGCTTTATTGTTTCTTTTTCAAATTCGTTTAATAATTGCTGTGTAATAAGTTATGATGCCTACTTTAATTCTAATATGCAAATATAATGATTTGTATCGGACAGTGCAAAAATAGTAGGAAAAAGGTGAGCTTAATTCAGTCCCAAGGCATTCAATCTGTCCTTATGTTTTTGTTTGAAGGAAAGACTTTATCGCATAGTGGATTGCTTGTTATCGTTTTGTTCTTAGTTGTATAAAACAAAGCAGCCGCATTCCCTGTAAGGCAATGCGGCTGCGACCTAAGTTTCAATAAAAATAATTCAGAGAGTATCTTTATAGTTTAACGCTGAGACCTACATACCATGTTGCACCATATACTGGAGCATACATGAAGGCTGCATCGTCTGTGTGTTTCTCGTCCTGAATGTAACTGAAGATGTTCTTAGCACCTGCATAAACAGTACATGTACCGAAACGCTTTGCAGCGCGGCAGTTGAAGAGCATGAAGGTGTTTGTCTTCTTAATCTTTGATGTTGCACCATCGTCCTCAGAATTGTAGTCGATGTACATTCTTCCCTGTAATGAGCTTGTGAGAGAGAAGCTCCATGTGCCAGGGGTATAATCGAGGTCGATATCGCCAGTCATTGCTGGGAAACGAGAGATGTTACGACTTTCTTCTGCATATTGTAGGCGTTGTGGAAACTGTTTTACAGTCTCATCGTTAGGGTCTGACCAGTCTGCACGCTCGTGCTTGAACTTACCTTGATTGAAGGTCCAGTTTACGCTGGCATTGAAGTTGCGGAAGAGATTTGCCTTTGCACCTAATTCAACACCCTGTACGTAAGCATCGTCAACATTTTCCCATTGGTAAGAATAACCGAACTTCTTAACTTCATCGTCTGCAGGAGAGAACTGAATCTTATCCTTCAAGTTGGTGCGGAAGATGTTGATGCTGAACTGATACTTCTTTGCATAGTAGTCTGCTAGAGAGGTTATAGCTACTAGCACGCTCACCTTTGAGGTTAGATGATTTCCAAACACGTGGCGAACCACTACAAAGGTGGAGGTCCTCAGAAAATCCGTAAGGTGCACGGAAACCAGTACCTACATTGGCACGAAGTACGAGAGAAGGAGTCAGTTCGTATTTGATAGCAATACGTGGATTGACGGTTGTTTTGCTGAACTTTGTTGTTGGGAAAGCACTGTCAGAAACCTTTACGCTGGTAGCGTACTCCTCACCAGAGCTATGAGAATCAACACGGATACCCTGGTACAACTGTCAACTTTGGTGTTACGTTCCACTCGTCCTGTACGAAGAAGCCAAGTTCGTTAGCATGCTTCTTACCGATTGAAGTATAAGGAACGCCATAGTAAGGACTTGTCTTCTCGTCCTCAGCAGAGATAACATAGAGTCCAGTCTCACGCAAACGAGTGAAATAACCCTGTACACCACCAAGCAATGTGTGGTTACCAAGGATTGAAGTGAAGGAGAGCGATGGTGTCACCGTATTCTCCTTAGCAATGTATGGACGCATCATAGAAACGTCTGGTTCTGCACCGTCCTCATCTGGATGTGCTGGATCCTTGTGAGAATCCATGTAATCATGGAGGAAGGTATCGTTCGTTGCTTGACGCTTGTGATATACATAAGCAGTTGTGAGGTTCAGTTCTGAGTGCTTACCGATAGGCAAGGTGTAAGCGAGGTCAGCTGAAAGACGGTTGGTACGAATATCCTCTGTACCGTCTGTGTATGGGTTTAGATATTGATCATTTGTCATGACACCACCGAAACGATGCTCATCAATTGCCTTACCACGCAATACGAGTTTATCGTTCTTAGCAAAAGGCTGATAGAAGTAAAGGCTGAAACCAAGGTTGTTCATCGTCTCGTCTACGCGGTCAGAGATGCCATCCTTGTTCTTTACTTCCTTACGTGTAAGACCATTCTGTGTGCGGTCGATAGCATCCATCTGTGTACGCTGTGCGAAAACACTCAGACCGATGTTGTTATAACGCATAGATCCAGAACCCTTATAGCTCTTGAAGCCAAAGTTTCCGAACTGAATATCACCATTAACAGATGGCTCAAAGGTTGGTTCCTTTGAGATAATATTGATGGCACCAGCAACGGCACTACTACCATAGAGGGCTGAACCAGCACCCTTAACCACCTCAAGGCGGTCGATGTCATTGGTTCCAATCTGCTGCAAACCGTAAACACCAGCAAGACCAGAGTAGATAGGCTCACCATCAATGAGTACCTGTGTGTGCTCAGCACCCAAGCCTTGCATACGAACCTCAGAGAAATTACAGAACTGGCACTGCTGTTCTACGCGGATACCTGGTACACCTTCAAGTGCTTCGTATAAGTTCTGGGCATTCTTCTTTGTGATAGCCTGTGATGTCAGAACCTCTGTACGGATAGGAACATCCTTTACAAAGTGGCTGGTACGAGTACCAGTTACAACGACCTGGCTTAACTCTAATGGGTCTTTTCCAGTTCAAAGTAGACTTCAGAACCTTTATTATTAACCATGTCTACCTCTTTTTCCTGCTGCTGATAACCAGCAAGTGTAGCAATGATAACCTGCTTACCCTACAGGAAGATTACTTAATTTAAAGTGACCCGAAGCATCGCATTGAGTTTTAAGGTTCGTACCTTTTACTTGGATTACGGCATGAGAAAGGTGCTTTTCCACCTTCTTTTGCCTTCACATCACCGAAGAGCATTGCGTCGGTGTTTTTGTGCCATGGATACAAGAGAGCATAATATGGCGGTCAAGATTAGTAAATATTTCTTCATTTATGTTATTATATGGTTTGTAAATAACTTTGCAAAGTTATGTTTCTTTTATAAACGTGTCAATACCTAATAGTTGGTATTATGAAGGTTCTTCCGTTAAATACATAGGTTGTTTATAGAATGAGATTCATCCACATACATGGTATGATTTCCTCCAATAAGATTGTTTTTATAAAGGCTCAACACCCAATAACCATCCCTCAACACCCAACAACCATCACCCAACACCGGTATAATTAGCTCCAATAAGAGTGGTTTTAATAAAGGGGAATAAACTACATGATAAATGTCATTAGGGTACGAAGTCTATCTGTCTTCACAAACAACTTATTCCTGCCTAATTAGCTATTTGGTCAAGTTTGGGCTAACAACTATTATTCTGTCATAATGTTTCACATCATACTTTGAATACATGCTCTTTTTGGCTTCTAAAGACGCCCTTTTGGCTTGCAAAAGGTGCCCTTTAAGACCCTTATTAACGCTCTTTTGAAGTCCAATTAAGCAACTTTTTCTTATACCGTTTTTATAACTGATTGATTTACTGTTGGTTGCAAACCTGCTTCTTATATGTGTTTTTTTGCCATTATTTACAGATGTTTTAATTGAAATTATGTAATGATTTTTCAAATCCTTATCTACATGTTTTCGAAGTCTTAAAATGAAAAGGTTTTCAATGAAATTGGATGATAATAGGGTGGATAGATTCCTTTGATGTATGTGAGTCTATAAGCTTTTTGAGTGCTGTAAGGCTAATAAGGTAATCAGACAGATAAGCCTAATAAAAGTCAGAAATGTAGTTTTTCTTGTCAATTTAGGAATAACTCTTGCAGGTTTCAATATTTTCAATTTACTTTGTATGCAAAACAATAAACCTAAACTGTTGAAGACAATTCTCACAATAACAGGTTCAGATAGCACTGGTGGCTCTGGTGTGCAGGCTGATATCAGAACGATAGCAGCTTAGGGAGGCTATGCAGTTTCGGCTGTAACGTCTGTCACAGTGCAGAATACCTTTGGGTATTCAGGCCTTTCTATGACCTTCCTGCGGAGATTGTTAGAGGACAGATTGAGGCGATTATCAATGATATGCAGCCCTGATACGAGTAAAGGTGGGAATGATTAGAACCATAGAGACCTTTGGCTGTCGTGGTGGATGCGTTGTTGAAGTATCGTCCTCACCATATTATATATGACCCGATAGTGACGGCAAGTAACGGTGACAGATTGATGACAGATGACGTGATCACACAGATACGTTGTCGTTTGCTACCACTTTGTTCGCTTGTCATTCTGCGGGAAGGAGAGGCTGAAAAGAATCTTTGATTGTTCTTCGTTGAAAGGAGAAGGACGTCGAACAGTACGCTCATTTGTGTTGGACGACCCTTTACAGCATGGTCTTGCTAATAGCTTTTTCATCAGCACTTGCAGTCTATCTTAGCCAAGACGAGCCGATGGAAGAAGCGCTACAACATGCTCGGGAGTATGTCACGAACGCTTGTAGCAAGGAAGAGTGATATCAGTGGACGGAGTAGTCAGCTGTATAATGAATTCTTAGAAGCTGTTCAGTTGCATTATCATACGAATCGTGATGTTGCTTTTTATGCTGACTGTCTGAATGTTTCTCCACGTTATTTGTCGCAGGTGGCGCATCGAATATCTGGTAAATCTCCCAAAGTGTATCATTGATCATACGCTGGCAGAGGCACTTGCTTGTCAGCTTCGAACGACACAGAAGACTATTCAAGAGATTGCATATGAGCATGGTTTTGCCTCACAAGCTCAGTTTCTCTAAGTTCTTTAGCAGATGGGACAGACTGAGGAGTGGCGAGGTCGTAGGGGACCTCCAGCCCCTCCAAAGGAGGGGAGCCTAACGGGACAGAGTTGGGGACGATGAAACGCTTTTTGTTCTACGCTTCATCGTTTTAAAAAGGAATTTCAATATTAACTAACACTATAAGATCTTCATATACACCCATTCGTGAGTGAAACATGTAAAAATCTAAAAATTAAAGTAATATGGCAGACAGACAAGAACTAAACCGCAACCTCGCTCAGATGTTGAAGGGCGGTGTAATCATGGACGTAACAACACCAGAGCAGGCGCGTATCGCTGAGGCTGCAGGTGCTTGTGCTGTAATGGCATTGGAACGTATCCCAGCTGATATTCGTGCTGCTGGTGGCGTTTCGCGCATGAGTGACCCAAAGATGATTAAAAAGGTATTCAGGAGGCTGTGACGATTCCCTGTAATGGCAAAGTGCCGTATTGGGTCATATCGCTGAGGCTCAGATTCTGCAGGCAATAGAGATTGATTACATTGATGAAAGCGAAGTGCTTTCTCCTGCTGATAATATCTATCATATTGACAAAACACAGTTTGAGGTTCCATTTGTTTGTGGTGCACGTAATTTGAGTGAAGCATTACGCCGTATTGCAGAGGGTGCAACGATGATTCGTACAAAGGGTGAGCCTGGTACAGGTGATGTTGTGCAGGCTGTTAGCCATATGCGTTTGATGCAGAGTCAGATTCGTGAACTCGTTAGTAAGCGTGAGGACGAACTCTTTGAGGCTGCTAAGCAGTTGCAGGCTCCATACGACCTCGTGAAGTATGTACATGAGAATGGTAAAGCTTCCTGTAGTGAATTTTCGCTGCGGGTGGTGTGGCAACTCCTGCCGATGCTGCATTGATGATGCATTAGGTGCTGAGGGTGTCTTCGTTGGTTCTGGTATCTTCAAGAGTGGTGATCCAGCTAAGCGTGCTGCAGCTATCGTTAAGGCAGTTACAAACTATAATAATCCTAAGGAGTTGGCAGCATTGTCAGAAGACTTGGGTGAGGCTATGGTTGGTATCAACGAGCATGAAATTGAAGTGCTCATGGCTGAGCGTGGACAATGAGAATTGCCGTTATTGCCCTGCAGGGAGCATTCTTAGAGCATGAAATGATGCTCCGTAAGCTGGGAGTTGATTGCTTTGAGGTGCGACGATTGGAGGATTGGCAACAGGAGAAAGATGGATTGATAATCCCTGGTGGTGAGAGTACCACTCAAGGAAAGCTCCTTCGTGACCTCGGTTTGCTTGATCCTATCCGTGAAGCTATCGAAGCAGGACTTGCCAGTCTTTGGTACTTGTGCAGGGCTTTGATACTCCTTGCTCGTGAGGTAGAGGGGAAATAGTCCGTCTGCACCAGTTCCTCCTCGATTGGGAACAATGCGTATGACTGCTGCTCGTAACGCCTATGGTCGTCAGCTGGGTAGTTTCCATACGGAGGCTTCTTTTAAGGGGATTGATGGCGATATCCCAATGACTTTTATTCGTGCTCCTTATATAAAGGAGTCTGCTGGAGAGGTAGAAACCCTTTCAGAGGTTGAGGGACATATCGTAGCTGCTCGCCAAGGAAACCAGCTTGTTACTGCTTTTTCATCCTGAATTGATAGTGATATGCGTGTGCATGAATACTTCTTGGAAATGGTGAAGGATAGATGGTCTCTTTATGATGAAGTAAGAATAAGAGTAAAATAAATAGGCTGTCATAAGCATTTATAAGAGTTTATAAGTGCTTATGGCAGTCTTTTCTTTGTTATCTTTAAAAGAGAAGACTCTTCTGTTATTCCCTTTTTATCTCCTTGAAGTTCCAATCGTATTCAGGATTGTTTCTGTTTATGTCCATAACTTGGAAATAATCGCTGTAAGCTATAATAGGATAGGGTATCATACCATAGACGAGTTGATTCTTAGAATTGATGATACCATATTGATTGTCTTTCTTTACAACAAACTTATCACCGCCCACTTTGTACAGCCATTCGTCGTACATGCATGGAATAATAGTCTTATCGTTTTTGTCAACAATACCATATTTGCCATTCAGCCTTACACTAAAAAGGCTATCTTCTTCTACTATTACAATCTCTTCGTATTTAAACGGGAAGAGTAGGTCAGTGTTAGCTTGTTTAGAAGGGCTTCTTTCCCTTCTTTTTCAATGACCGCATACGAGCCACTTGTTTCTCTTATGTCGTTGAAATGCAGCGATTGAAAGAAACTGTTGTCTTTCAAAGAGCAAAGTATATAGCCCTTTCCGTCTTCCAAAGTAATATGGTCACGTATATAAATCTTAGAAAACGATTTATATTTTAATGGGATTAAAACCTCGTTTGAAAAGTTGATTACTCCATAGTGCGAGTTCTGTTTTACAACAAGATAGTCTTTGTTCCCGCTCGAAATATTATAGTATGAATCCATTGACTCATATTGCGGTGATATTAATGCACTGTCGTTCTCATCAAACAAACCAAATCTTCCTTTATTATCTTCAAATATAAAATAAGAGATTTGCTTAGAATTACCTTTTTCTTCTATCCAATTAGTTATTTGTCCTTTTATTGAGATACCTTTTAGCAGTGTTTGTTTGTCTCTTTTCAGATAATCTTTTTTCTCACCTTTTTGGAAGTAATAATGGCCGTTAGCAAATTTTACGTCATCGTATTCTGACTTTATCAGGCGTTCGCCCTCGGCATTGAACATACCATATTTACCCTTTTCTTTTACGATAAGGTTGGGTGATTGATCCAGACCTCTATCTATACTGGAAATCTTTTCATATTCTGTAGGCAGTACTTGTTTTGCCTTCGGTGGTGTAAAGGCCTTGTCGTCCGTTCAGATATACTTTCCAAAAATGGTGCCTATAAGCATCAAATTCTTCTATTTCGTTATATTTAATGGGTATTAACTCCTTCCCTTTACTATCATAACTCCCTTTCAGATTGTCTTTGGTAACAATAAACACGTTGTTCTTTAAGCGTTTAATGCTGTCAACATCATTTATGATTTTTTCCCCTTTTGCTGTATAAAGCGCAAGTTTCCCTGTATTATTATCTTTTTTAATAGTCCAGAGACTTTCTGGTGCAGTTACACCTACTTGTGCCTCTACAGCTACCGAACAGAGTAGAGAAAGTATGAATAAAAATGTTTTTAGAGTCTTCATTCTTTGATAAGTATTATAATGCAAAGATAAAGATAAAAGTACATAGATTAATGAAATGTTATATTTTTTTCTGCTGAGGCTCAATCTTTTATTCTTTTTTTATGGCAGGTTATTCCCTATTTTGTTACTTCTGGCAGAGTTGTTTTGTCGTAAATTTAAGTGGTGTTTACCATCAGCACAATAAGCCTATATTTATCGAAAAATGTTTGTAATACCAGACTTAAAGACATAAAGGACTACCGCTATAGTCCAACCTTTGTTAACCTTAAATCTAATACTATGAAAAACACGTTGCAAAGATAAAGAGAATTTTTATATATGCAACTTTTTACTAGTCTTTTTTAAAGCTATATGTTGTATTATTGATTTATATCAAGAAGAATGCGTGACAAATTGATAGTTCGATATGATTTCTTTTTGAGGCAATGCAATTGGCCTGATGAGGGTTTTTATTAGGTAGCTCTTCTAAGCAAGAATCTTTGATTTATTGTATAATGAGCAATTGATTATTGTAGGGGTCAGTATCTTGTTTGTGAGATGGACGAGTACACTATTATCTCAGATTTTTCTTCTATTGATAGAATAAAGATAGTTGAATATAACTTAAAAGAAAGCCTAAAGTCTGAAAAAGAAAAGTTGAAATATAGCTTATGAAAAAGCATTTTATCCCATAAAACTTTGTTATATCATTTTTAACCCTAACTTTTGCAAAAATAAAAAGATTAAGGCATTTAAGGATATGGGATTCCGGCATTCAGTGTGAAGATGTTGAATTCTGTCTTTTTTATGTCTATTGAAAACGATTAATTTTTAAACAAAGATATTATGAGCTTATATGTCACAGGAAGGTTACGACAAACTCGTAGCCGATTTGCAGTATTTAGAGTCTGTTGAACGTCCCAAGGCATCTGCTGCTATTGCCGAAGCTGCCGATAAGGGCGACTTGAGTGAGAATTCTGAGTATGATGCTGCTAAGGAGGCACAGCGTCATCTGGAAGCACGTATTGCTGAATTGAAGATGACCGTGGCACAAGCAAAGATTGTTGATGTGTCACGTTTGAGCACTGATGCCGTACAGATTATGTCTACTGTTGAGATGACAAACGTAAAGACAAATGCTAAGATGAAGTACACGATTGTTAGTGAAACAGAGGCTAACCTGAAGCAGAATAAGATTTCAATCAAGACTCCTATTGCACAGGGTTTGTTGAATAAGAAGGTGGGCGATGAGGTTGAAATCACTATCCCTCGTGGTACTATTGTATTGCGTATTGATAAAATCTCAATTGATGCATAATAATAAAACAAGGAGGTTCGTATGACAATATTCAGTAAAATTGCAGCGGGTGAGATTCCAAGCTACAAGTGTGCAGAGAACGATCAGTTCTATGCTTTTCTCGACATTGATCCAGTAACAAAGGGTCACACACTTGTTATTCCTCGCAAAGAAGTTGACTATATCTTCGATATGGAAGATGAGGAACTTGCAGCCTTTGAGGTTTTTGCAAAGAAAGTAGCACGTGCTATAAAGACAGTCTTTCCATGTAAGAAGGTAGCTCAGGTCGTCTTGGGATTAGAGGTTAACCATGCACATATCCACCTCTTGCCAATGAACAGCGAGGCAGATGTTGATTTCAAGCATCACGTACAGGTTGAGGCTGAGGAGCAGAAGGAGATTGCAGCAAAGATCTTCAAGGCTTTTCAAGAATTGGAATAACATTTGGCTTCTGAAATAAGATGTTATCAAGACGGGGATATACAATTATTGCATATCCCCGTTTATCATTTTCCTTAATATAAGGAAGATACGTTTAATAAAGTAATCCCACCTTTACCAAACTTGCTGCTCCCTTCCTTTGGAGGGTTGGGGGAGGTTTTCTTTACACAAACTCTTCTCCCTTCTTTATCTGTACTTCATTCACATATTTCCTTACCAATGCAGAAGAATCTTCTTTCTTACAGATAAGTAATACATTGTCCTTTTCGGCAATGATATAGCCATCGAGTCCGTTGATAACACCTAATTTACCTTTAGAAAGCTTTATGATATTATTGGCAGCATCTTCAAGGATAACATCCGAGTCAATGACAACATTATCTCCATCTCGCTTGCTTAGTGACTCATAAACACCATGCCACGTTCCAAGGTCTGCCCATCCAAAGTCGCACCTCATCACATAAACATTCTCCGACTTCTAAGATGCTATAATCTAATGAAATGTTAGGATAGCGTGGGAAATTATCATGTATGAAAGCCTCTTCATCCTCTATCGTTGTTATCTTACTGCTCATTTCACCTTCACGCAAAACAGAAGGAAGGAAGCCATAGAGGCATTGACGAAGGTAATTGATGTTAGAGAGGAAGAGTCCTGTATTCCAACACCACTCCTTACTATCCATGAACATTTGTGCAAAATTCTCGGTCCGGCTTTTTCAGTAAAGGCTTGCACCTTATATATATCACCATTACCAGTGTAGACACCCTTCTGAATATATCCGTATCCAGGTTCTGGTCGGGTAGGGCTAACTCCCATCGTCAGTATAGCATCATTCTTCTCAACGAACGATAATCCCTCTTTGATATTACGGAAGAAAGCATCATCATTAACAATGTTATGATCAGAAGGAGATATTATAATGTTAGCTTTAGGGTCGAAACATCATAATACGATGCACTGCCCATGCAACACTTGGTGCAGTGTTTCTGTGGATTGGCTCAGCCATGATATGATCAGCTGCCACTTCAGGCAACTGCTCTCTGACAAGGTCAAGATAATCGCAGCTGGTATTAATATAAATGTTCTCTTTTGGAAGAATATTTGCAAAGCGGTCAAAAGTTTGTTGAAGTTGAGTACGACCCACACCAAAGAAGTCTATAAATTGCTTTGGATACTTATCTCTACTGCAGGGCCATAGTCTTCGTCCCTTGCCACCGGCAAGAATTACGCAATAGTTGTTCTGTTTCGTAGTCATTATCTATTTAAGCTAACCGAATTTGTTTCTCCAAAGATACCTTTTATAACTCATACCTCCAAATCTTTTATTGTAAAATACTACAAATATGCATTATTCAAAGTATTGTCATTAAATAATTCCTCAAAAATTTGCCAAATCCAGATTTTTCTCTACCTTTGCACCCGTTGTTCAAACAACAGCCATGCCCAGATGGCGGAATAGGTAGACGCGCTGGTCTCAAACACCAGTGGGCAACCCATCCCGTTCGAGCCCGGTCTGGGTACAAAGATAGGTTGATAACTTGTTGGTTATCAGCCTATTTTTGTTTTTTTGTGGGTAGCCAAAGGGTAGGAAAAAGACAACCATATCTCTTTTTGATACTTATATTAGACTTAAAAAAATCAGAACTCACTTTTTATCTTTAATCATACTATTAAGTTTAAAAATTGTTTCCTGTCATTTTTAACATTGTTTGTAAAGGCTTTGATAATGAATAACTTGTGTCTCTTTTGGTAGTGACAGGAGTGACAGGAAATTAAATTATTGTCTATACAAAGTGATAAGTTGCTGTTAATAGGAATATAAAAATTGCAGAAATTTAAAAGAATACCAAGAACTTGTCTTTTTTCTCCGTAGCTGCTGAATCCTTTAATGCGAATATAAAACTACTTAAAGATAACTTGAGGGGCGTTGTTTTTTGCTTGAAAATAATTGAGATAAGAGAAAGTGGATGATAGAAAGGCAAAAGTGTCTGATGATAGGTTGAAGGAGAGATGGCTTAAAGGGAGGTGTTTCCTATTGGAAATTGAGCCAAAGCTCATTAGATGAATTTATTTGCTTCTTCTGTTGAATGCGTAGATGTCTATCATGCAATGCATAAAGCCTTAATGTGAAGTATTCCTTATTTCTGAATCCGTATATCTGTCTTTTCAGAACCTTTATTTTCTGATTCGTAAATGTACTGAAGATATTTTGGTTGTTTGTGTAATCCATTTATTTTTCATGTGATTAGTTTTTAGATATAAAATAATACCAGTGTCCACTAAAAAGTGGTCATATTCAAATTAAACTATAGCGGTTCATTTGAACCAGTTCGTTCTTTTGTCATTATTGAATATAGTTTTGTCAAAAAAAGTTCTCTCAAAGGAGTCTTGTCAGTTAATGAGATACTAAGTATCTGTATCACCTGCGTATTTACGTACGAGATAATTGAAGTGGTTTCTGTCAAGAAGTGAGACTAACTGAGCGAAAAATGTATTTGTCTTTGTGCATATTCAGAATCTGATGATACCCCTGCAAAGGTACAAATTCAAATCCGTTAACTCAGAAAAAAACTTTGCAACTATCTATATTTCAACTATCTCAAAGAATAATTACTAATTTTAAGAGAGTAGCGGTGAAAAAATAAGATGAAATGTGATAGATTGTAAAAGAATATGTATATATTTGCACCGCTAGCAATATTAAGTAACTAATCAACCTATCTCCAACAATAATAATTTAAATGGCTAATTAGCATGAGTGAGAAGTGTTGGATTACTTCGAAGACAAATAAGTTCAATTGCAATGGAAGAGATTTATGACAAGTGGGTAATGCAGTTGAGGGAAGGCTCTTATGAGGCTTTCTCAGAAATCTATATGCATTACTCAAACAAGTTATATAGCTTCACATTGGCACAGACAAAGAATGTTTCGCTTTCAGAAGATATCGTTCAAGAAACTTTTATGAAATTGTGGAATATGCGTGAGCAATTGGATTGCTATGGCAATGTAAACGCCTTGATATTTACCATTGCTCGTAATTTAATTATTGATAGTTTTAGGAAACAGGTGGTACAGCTTGATTTTGAGGACTATCGTCAAGCATGCGATAAAGTATCTTCATTTGCAACACCAGAAGAACAGCTTGATTACTATGAGTCGGTTGATCGAATTCGGCAGGTAAAGAAACTCGTTGTCAAAGCGTGCTTGTCAGATTTACGAGATGAGTCGTGAAAAGAATATGCCCATTCAAGAGATTGCAGAGGCCCTGAACTTATCTTCACAGACTCGTAAAAAAACTATCTTACATCTACTTTTAAAAAAATATTCAGAAGAGAGTTGTCAAGATAGCATTCAAAACTAAAAGATAAAATGCAGAGAATGAAAATATATATTATTTCTATCCTGCTTTTACCAAACGGCATATTCTCTTATTAATTGATATATGTAAAATATTTTCGTTGTATTCGTAATCTATATATGCTCTTTTGTTTTAAAAGACGCCCAATTGACTTGCAATAGGTGCCCTTTTGAGGTCTTACTAACGCCCTTTTGAAGTCCAATTAGTGTCTCTTGTTTTACTACTCTGTAACTAATTGATTCTCTGTTGATTGCAAACTTGCTTTTTTTATATGTGTTTTTTGCCGTCCTTTATAGATGTTTTACCCGAAATCATGTAATGTTTTTTTCAAGTACTTATATATCGATTTTTTTGAGGTTTTTAAAATGAAATGGTTTTTCAATGTTAGAGGATGATAATAGGATAGATAGATGACCGCTTTTAGCAATGTTTTTTTAAAGAGTAACTTCGTTTCTTCCATTAAAAGCAATATGAAAAGCATTCACACATTTAACGGAAGAACCTTTTTAGTTTTTTTCATAATAAAGGAGGCTAAACAGATTGTTTGTTAATAAAAGTTATTTTTTTAGGTATTATCTTCATATCTATACGTATACATCTTATAAGCTAAAAACGTATGGAAAAGAAATTCGAAGAATTATATAAGCAATATTTATCGGGACAAATATCTCAAATGGATTTTGAGCTATTGAAAAATAAGGTTCCGCTCACATCAGATGAGGAGTTGTGGGATTTAATGTGTGATGATTTATCTACATCGTCAGAGTCTGTAAAGATGAGTAGTGAGTCACAGCAAAGAATCTTGCAAAATATCTATGCTAATGTGAAACAAGAGAAACGTCAGACACGTGTTCGCAGATTCTTGCGCTATGCGGCGATGTTCGTTTTGATGTTGTCATTGGTAGGTGGCAGTTATTGGTGGATAAACTCATTGGCTCCTTCTGGCTCCGGCTTTACACTTATGTGAGTGTTAAGGCGGGTAGTAAGCGTACGATAACCTTGCCTGATGGTACGCGAGTAACCCTCAACGGAAATAGCCAATTATGTTATAATGTAGTACCTCAAAAACATCGTGAAGTGGTGTTGACAAAAGGTGAAGCTTTTTTTGATGTAACGAAAGATGCCTCTTGCCCATTTCGTGTAAAGGTAAACGATATGCAAATTGAAGTCTTGGGTACCGAGTTCAATGTACGCTATCATGAAGATGCCATTGAGACAGCCTTGTTCTCTGGTGCCGTTCGACTTACATCAGAGGCGCTGAAAGAAGATTATCGTCTTTATCCAGGAAAGAAATCAATCTATAAGCTTGCTTCGCATCAGTTTAAAATCTGTGACAATGATGCGACAACCGATGCACGTTGGAAAGAAGGCTATCTGGCATTTAATAGTAAGCCGTTGGCTGAGGTGTTACATGAAATTGAGGATTGGTATGGCGTACGCATTCAGCTTCGTAATAAGAAGTTAGCTAACGACCTCCTCACGGGTACCTTCTATAATGAATCATTGGAAAGTGTACTTGGTTCGTTGAAGATGCAGTATAAATTTAATTATCATACAGATAATGGAACAATAATCATAGAATAAATCTTTATATCTAAACCCTTATAACTAAAAACTTAGTATATGGCAAACTATCTAAAAAAACAAGAAGGAGATTCCTTCTGCGTTGCTTGTTGGTTATGGTATTATTACTTATACCGACAATGTTGTTGGCGCAGCGTGGCAATGTGAGTCTAAATCTCCAAAACGAAGAAATTAGTCGATTTATTCGGCAAGTTGAAAAACAAACGAATTACACATTTGTGTATCGTAACAATGTACTTAACTCTAAGACGAAAGTAACATTGGTATGTAAGAACTGGCCTTTAGAGAAAGCCCTACACATGTGTTTTTCTCCTCATGGAATTCAATATTCTTTTCAACAATAATACTATTGTATTAAGCATTGCCCCTGTGGCAAAAGGAAAGAGCTGAGAGTTCTGAACAAAAAAAGGCAGTAGCTATTAATGAGCGGGAACAGATACACCAGAGAAGCATAAAATCTCGGGTGTTGTTCTTGAGGCAATGGTGATCCAATCATCGGTGCGAGTGTCTTTGTAAAAAGGAACAACGATAGGAACAGCTACGAATACCGATGGAGAGTTTACGATTGAAGGTCCAGCAAATAGCGTACTTTCTATTTCATACATTGGTTTTGCTACTCGTGAGGTAGCTGCGAAGAGTGGTACCAATCTGAAGATCATCTTAAAGGAAGATGAAGCACAAGCCCTTAATGAAGTTGTTGTCGTAGGTTATGGTACACAGAAGAAGGCAACCGTAACAGGTGCTATTGCATCAGTGTCAACAAAAGACTTGGTACAAACCCCACAGGCAAATATTAGTAATATGTTGGTCGGTAAGATGCCAGGACTTATTGCTATGCAGAGAAGTGGTGCGCCGGGTGAAGACAACTCAACCCTTTTGATTCGTGGTGTGAGTACGTTCTCAGACAACACAGCCCCTTTAGTAATGATTGATGGTGTAGAGCGTCCAAATTACAATGGACTCGACCCTAATGAAATTGAGTCGGTAAGTATTCTTAAGGATGCTTCTGCTACTGCTATCTATGGTGTACGTGGTGCGAATGGTGTTATCTTAATAACAACTCGAAAAGGTCAGAAAGGTAAGCCACACTTGAGTTATTCTGGTAATTTCGCAGTTCAATCACCTACAGCTTTACCACATTATTTAAATAGTGCAGAGTATTGTGAGATGTATAATGAAGCTTTGAAAAATGATGCTTACACAAAGGGTACATCTTATGTTCCACGCTTTACCGAAGCAGATATTCAGCTCTATCGTGATGGAACAGACCCTATTATGCATCCAAGTACTGACTGGGTGGGTAAGTTCTTGCGTAAGGCTTCTCTCCGTACACAGCACAACTTCAATATTTCAGGTGGTACAGATCGTATGAAGTACTTTATCTCTGCTGGTTTCTTCAATCAAGGAGGTATGTACAAATATACGAAGATAGATCGTAATCACGATGTGAATGCTTCTGACACACGTTATAACTTCCGTTCAAATCTCGATTTTAATATCACACAGGACTTTAAGGCAACTGTACAACTGTCAACACAAATCAATAATATCCGTACTCCAGGTATTGGTAATAGTGAACTTTGGAAAGAGATTTCTTGGGCAACACCATTGGGTACTCCAGGTATGGTAGATGGAAAGCTGGTACGTCTTGAGAATACTATTGATGATGAGAATCCATGGCAGGCATTGTTGAACAATGGTTATAACAATACCTATGCTAACACCATTAACTCAACTTTGCGTTTTGACTATGATTTGTCACGTTTATTGTTGAAAGGTCTTTCAGTTCATGCAAGTACTTCTTATGACAGCTATTACTACAGTAAACGTCTCTCTGTGAAAACCATGCAGACTTTCGTTCCTAAGGTAGACCCAAGTGATCCAACGAATATCATCCTTGTACCACAAAACGAAGAAAGTACTTGGGGTGGAGGATTCAATTACGGAAAGAACAGAAAGGTTTATTTCGAGGCTGGAATCCACTTTGATCGTACATTTGGAAAGCATCATGCCACTGCTCTCTTGCTCTATAATCAGAGTAAATATTACTCACCAAGCCTTGCCTATCATGTGCCTAATGCCTATCAAGGTATTGTAGGTCGTGTGACCTATGGTTATGCCAGTCGCTACTTGGCAGAGTTTAACATGGGTTATAATGGTACAGAGAACTTTGCTGCAGGTCGTCGATTTGGTTTCTTCCCTGCTGTATCTGCAGGTTGGGTAGTCAGTGAAGAACCTTTCTTCCCAAAGAATGATTGGCTTGTTTATATGAAATTGAGAGCAACCTATGGTGAAGTAGGTAATGATAAGATTGGTGGTGACCGCTTCTTATATCTGCCTTCTGTTTATGGCTCAACAAGTGGAAACCTTTCTGGTTATAACTTTGGTTCATCAGCTAACCCTGTTTATTCGCAGATGATAGAGGAAAAACGTTTGGGTAACCCATTGTTGACATGGGAGAAAGCTCGTAAGTTGAATCTTGGTGTTGATATGAACTTCCTCAAGAATCATTTGACAGTTTCGTTTGATTACTTTAAGGAGCGGCGTAATAACATCCTCTCAAATCGAAACAGTGCGCCAATGTTGATTGGTGCTTCTTTGCCAGCTTACAACATGGGTGAGATGGAGAACTCTGGTTTTGAGTTTGACGTAAACTATCGTAATAAGATACGCGACTTCAACTACTGGGGGCGTTTCAACTATTCTTTTGCGCGCAATAAGATTCTCTTCCAAGATGAAGTTCCTGAAAAGTATGCTTATCAGATGCGTACAGGTCGTCGTGTAGGTCAGTTCTTTGGTCTTCTATCTAATGGCTTTTATAATTCTTGGGAAGAAATCAATGCGCTCGACCGCCCTGTAAGCAGTTGGAATGGTAATCGTTTGCAGCCTGGTGATATCCGCTATGTTGACGTAAATAAGGATGGAAAGATTGATATGTATGATATGGTGCCAATCGGTTATTCACCTACTCCAGAGATAATCTATGGATTCTCTGCTGGATTTAACTGGCGTGGCTTTGACTGTTCAGCACTTTTCCAAGGTGCCTCACACGTTTCTATTAAGTACTTTGGTCGTGCATTGTGGCCATTCATCAATGCCCATAATAGTGCTAAGACTTTGATTTTGGAACGTTGGACACAAGACCGTTATGACCGTGGGGAAAATATTAGTTTCCCCTCGTTTGTCAATGAGTCCATCGCGTGATACTGATAACAACTATCAGGATTCAGACTTCTGGATTCGCAATGCTAACTATTTGCGTCTGAAAAACTTAGAGCTTGGTTATACCTTTAATAAGAAGCAGCTCAAGGCATTGGGATTGGAAAGTCTGAGAGTGTTCATTAGTGGAACAAACTTGTTTACTTGGACAGATGTTATTGACTTGGATCCAGAGGCTCCATCAAGAGGAGGAGCAACTGAGATTAACACCTACCCATTGCAGAAATCTATAACATGGGTATAAATATTCAATTCTAAAAACCTTTCGTATGAAGAAGAAATTTTTATATATAGCATGTAGTTGTGCTTCTATTTTGCTCGTATCCTGTTCTGACTACTTAGAGACTCCACCCTCTGTTGACTATGGAGAGAATGAAGTTTTCTCAACTCGAGCAGATGCAGAGAGTTTATTAACAACGCTCTATGCAGAAGGAATGCCCTATGGCTTTTGTATGAGTAGTTCTAATACAGATCGTCGTTTGTTGTCTTCTTCGACCTTGGCTTCAGCTTGCGATGAGGGAGAAGATGTTGCAACTTGGGCGATGGGCAATGCTGCATGGAATGCAGGCAACCATACAAATAGTAACTTTACATGGGACGAAGATTGTCGCTTTTATTTAAGAAACCATACAACACGTGTTGCAAATCTTATCTTAAAGCGTATTAATGAAGTGCCTTTTGATGAAGGTGACCCTGAATTTAATAAGCGTGCTACTGGCGAAGCTTATTTTATGAGAGCCATGCTGTTATGGGAAGGTGTCTATCGATATGGTGGTATGCCAATCGTAAGAGAGGTGATTGATCCAACAGACTTCTCAGAACGTCCTCGTAACTCGTTCTCTGATTGTGTTGATTCTATTCTTGTTGACTGTGATAGAGCAACACAATTTCTCCCTGATTACTATACTGATGAGTCAAAGTTAGGTCGTGCTACACGCATAGCAGCCTTAGCTTTGAAGGCAAGGGTTCTACTCTATGCAGCAAGTCCATTGTTCAATACGAACAGACCTTATATGGCATTCCCTGGTCACGAAGACCTCATTGGTTATGGAAACTATGATAGAGAGCGTTGGAAGAAGGCAGCTGATGCAGCTAAGGCAGCTATTGATGCAGCAGTTTCTTCAGGACATTATAAGATTCATAATACTGGTAACCCAGAGAAAGACTATGAAGATGTATGGACTATTCCTAATAATGAGGAAATCATTTTAGGTAATATGAAGTACAGAAACTTCAAGACAACAAATCGTCCTTTGGTTGCAAACTTGCCTACTTGGGCTATGAACAAGGCATGGGGAGATGCAGGTTTATATGTAACATTCAATTTTGTTCAGCGTTATGAGAAGCGCGCAGATGGTCAGCCTGCTGATTGGAATATGAATGGTGGTGATAACCTCATTGATATTTATAACAGTCTTGACCCACGTTTCAAGCAGACTATTGCTTATCATAGCAGTAGCTGGAATGATGAAATCCCATTTATCAACTTCCTTGACGGAGGTTCTGAGAAGTCTGCTATGGACCGTACAGCTCATTTGCTTCATAAGTGGGTTCCACGTAGTTTACATGTAAATGGCAGTAATTCTACCAATGTACAGTGGCCTGTTTTCCGTTTGGCAGAACTTTATTTGAATTATGCTGAGGCACTTAACGAATATGAAAGTACACCTTCACAAGCAGCTTACGATGCTGTTAACCTTGTTCGTGCACGTGCAGGTATGCCAGACTTCCCTGCAGGTATGACGCAGGAGGCTTTTCCGAACAAAAACTTCGTAATGAACGTGCAGTAGAGTTGGCATTTGAAGATCATCGTTTCTGGGATATCAGAAGATGGCTTATCGCTGGTGACGAAGGAGTGATGAAGGGTAAGTTCTATGGTTTGAAGATTAATTCAACAGACGGAATAAGACACATATCCATTATCAACCATATGTGTTTGAACACTCGCTTTTTGGAATGATAACTGCTACTTGTATGCTATTGACCAGAAAGAAGTCAATAAGGGCTATCTCATTCAGAACCCTGGATGGTAATAACGTGTAAACCTTAATGTAAAATAATTGAACAATGAAATATAAGATTCATATCATAGGAGGTGCTCTTATGCTATCCAGTCTTTCTGGATATGCACAAGAAAACACTGATACAACAGTCGTAAATGTAGCTTATGGTGTACAGTCTTCAAAAACACAGTCGGCTGCTATTTCACCGTGAAAGGGTGAGCGTCTCATGGAGATTACATCACCAACTATGGGTAACTCGTTAAAAGGAATGCTTCCTGGACTATCGATTCTACAGAAATCGGGTGAGCCTGGTTACGACTTCTATATGGAGAATATGTTCACACGTGGTGTAAGTTCGTTCAACAGCAAGCAGCAGATGCTTGTCTTTGTTGATGGTTTTGAAGCTCCATTAGATAACATCTCTGCCGAAGAAATAGAGTCGGTATCTTTATTGAAAGATGCTGCAGCCTTGGCTATCTACGGTTCAAGAGGTGCAAATGGTGTTTTGTTGATTACTACAAAGAAGGGTTATCATTCTTCTCCTAAGATAGGTTTTCGTATGCAGACGGGTATCCAAATGCCAACAATCATGGATACACCGATGGATGCTTACAATTATGCACGCTTGTATAATCAAGCACTTGAGAATGATGGAAAAGCGGCTTTATATACGAATGAAGCACTTGCTGCTTATCAGTCAGGAAGTAATCAATACCTTTATCCAAATGTAAATTGAAGAATCAGTTGTAGAAGAATACCACACCACTGACGATGAGCGAATTGTCTTTCCGTGGTGGTGGCGGTGGTCTGAACTACTATGTAATGGCTGGATTAATGCATAATGATGGTATTTATCGTGGAACAGATTCAAAGCAACGAGAGAATGCCAATGTAAACTATGCACGTTATAACTTCAGAGCAAATTTAGATGTTGATATCACAAAGTATTTCCGCACGTTCCTTTATTCAGGTGTGAGCTTTGCAGAGAAGACAACACCGGAAAGTTGGTGGTGCAGATGATTATTTGAAGTCTGTTTGGACGACTTCTAATGCTTTTCCCTGTTTACAATCCGAATGGAAGTTTTGGTGGAACATCATTGTATACCAATCCTGTTGCAAAATCTTTTGAACAGAGGCTTTGTATAAGGAGAACTCTCGTTCGTTGCAGGTTATCTTTTGGTTTGCAGTATGATTTCAGTGCGCTCGTTCGTGGTTTGAGTGCCAAGGTAATGTTTGGTTATCACAACTTTATGGCTGAATCATCTCCAAAGACACGTGACTACGCACGTTATTCTCTGGCTCAAACAGGTGTTGATGCACAAAATAACCCTGTTTACAACTATACTCAGTATGGCTCAGATGCAGCTTTGACAGCTACAGAAGGCTTCAGAACCAGTCAGTCACGTATAGGTTTACAAGGTCAGATTGATTATCAGCGTCAGTTTGGAGATCATGGTATTCATGCTATGTTGTTGATGCACAATGACCGTTATCAGGTGTATGATGTACGTGATGACGAATGTTATGTGAACTTTGCAGGCCGTCTGTCCTATGATTATCAGAAACGTTATATTGCTGAAGTTGTAGCTTCTTATATGGGTACAGATAACTATGCACGTGGTCGTCGTTTTGGAGTATTCCCAGCAATGTCAGCAGCATGGGTCGTTAGTAGCGAATCGTTTATGAAGTCTATGTCATGGGTTGATTTCTTGAAGTTGCGTACTTCTTATGGTCTTACTGGTAACAATCAGACTTCTGCTCGCTATATGTATGATGAGTCATACGGTGGTAGTGGTAGTTATCTATTCGGCACAGGTAGCTCGCAGTCTTCTGGTTTCACAGAAAAGACTTTGGCAAACCCATTTGTAACATGGGAAAAGAAGCGTATGTTCAATGTTGGTATTGATGCTACACTTTGGAAAAATCTTTCTGTCAACTTTGATGTCTTCCATGAGGTGCAGTCTGATATCCTTGCTTATCCTTATGCGCAGGTATTGGGTATTGTTGGAGCTTCTTATGGTGGTATACTACCTTTGATGAATGTGGGTAAAGTGATAAACCATGGTTTCGAGCTCAAAGCACGTTATCAGGGTAAGGTTCGTGATAACTTTTCTTACTTTGCTGAGGCTGGAACATGGTATGCTATGAGTCGTGTTGATGAGCAGGGAGAAGATGTTAAGCCAGAAAGCTACCTTTATAAGAAGGGTAATTCTGTGTGGAAACCTATTGTTTTAGAGGCTGATGGCTACTATACAGCAAATGATTTCGATAGCAATGGAAAACTTAATGCTAATCTTCCGCAACCTCGTTTTGGACGAGTTGCACCTGGAGATATCAAGTATAAAGACTATAACAATGACCAGGTAGTTGATGAGAATGATGCTCATCCTATTGGTAATAGTACTGTCCCTGCATGGAATTACATGTTTAGTGGAGGCTTTAGGTACAAAGGTTTTGATTTCAGTGTAATGTTCCAAGGTGTTGCGCAGCGTGATATCTATCTCCGTGGAGCGAATATCTACTCTTTCCAAAACAACGGTACAGCATCTAATTTAGCACTTGATAGTTGGACTCCAACACATACAGATGCTTCCTACCCACGTTTGTCAACGATGAATTTCAGCAATAACTATCGCACTTCAACCTTCTGGCGTCGTAATGGAAGCTTCTTGCGTCTACGTAATGTTCAGGTAGGATATGAACTTGCAAATTCCGTTACACGTGCATTGCGATTAAGTAGTGTTTATTTCTACGTGAATGCTACCAACCTGTTCACACTGGATCATCTTGGAAAACTAGGTGATGCTGAGCAAGATAACCTCTTAAGTTATCCACTTATGCGTACTGTTAGTGTAGGTTTAAAGCTTGCATTCTAATTTATGTCTTATATTAGAAACTTTATTCTATGAAAACAAAGTTTTTTTCAAATATTATCATCCCAGTGTCTATCAGCACAGCACTGGTTCTAAGTTCATGTAATAGTCTTTTGGACCGTGAGGAAGATTCGTTTATAGATAAGACTGCAACGTTTGATTCTTACAATAGAACAAAGCAATATCTTTATCTATGCTTACTCACTGCTTCCAGAGGGATTGAACCGCTTTGTCAGATGGAGCTATGTTAGATGCTGCAACAGATGATGCTGAGTTTGCTATAGAAACAGCAAATGTTCAACAGCTTTAATAATGGCTCTTGGAGTGCTTTTGAGCAATCCTGATGACCATTGGAATCGTTACTATGCTGGTATCTCTAAGTGTTGTACTCTACTGGAAAACACCAGTCATGTCAATCTTGATATTACACGATTGGACCCCTAATAAGCAGGTTGAGTATGCTAATAACTTGAAAGGATATCCGTATGTGGCGTGCAGAGGCTCGTTTCTCGTGCCTACTTCCAATTTGAATTGTTGAAGCGTTATGGTCCAACTCCAATTGTAACCTCTACGCTCAGTCTCAATGAGAATTATGAGAATACTCCACGTCCAAACATGAAGGAGGTTGTAGACTTCATCGTTAAAGAGTGCGACACGGCTGCAGACACACTTGAACTGACACCATGGCGTAATAATAATGATGCTTTTGGTCGTGCAACGAAGCGGCGCAGCATTGGCTTTGAAGAGTCGTGTGTTACTTTATGCTGCCAGTCCTCTTTACGTTAATTTTGGTGATTTAAACGAATCTAATAAGCCGTCTGATGCTTTCTCTTTGAAGCGCTGCAGCTGATGCGGCTAAGGCTGTTATCGACCCTCAATCAATATGAGTTGGCTACCTCTTATGGCGATTTGTTTAAGAATGACTTCAAAATAAGGAATATATCTTCGTACGTAGATATGGTGCAAACTCAAGTTTTGAAAAGAGTAACTTCCCAATTAGCTTTGGTGGAAAGGGAGGAACTAATCCTTCACAAAACTTAGTTGATGAGTATGAGATGCTTGACGGAACAGCCTTTGATTGGAGCGATCCTGCTAAAGCAGCACAGCCTTACATAAATAGGGACGCCCGATTGGCTGCAACAATCTTGATGAATGTAGCTTTTTTCAAGGGAAAGAATGTAACTACTTTTCCTGGAGGTGCAGATGCAAGTCCCTAATCCAAATGCAACCAAGACTGGATATTACTTGCGTAAGTACCTCAATGAGGATGTTAATATTCAGACTGGAGGAAGTAGCGGTGGTCATGTTGTCCCATTGTTCCGCTTGGCTGAAATCTATTTGAACTATGCTGAGGCACTCAATGAATATGACCCTTCTAATCCTAATATTGCTATTTATTTGAATAAGGTTCGTAATCGTGCTTCACTTCCAGATGTCGTAAGTGGACTTTCACAAGATGAGATGCGTAAGGTTATACAGCATGAGCGTCGTGGAGTTGGCTTTCGAGGAGCATCGTTCTTGGGATGTACGCTGTTGGAAAAATTGCTTTTCTACACTTGGTTCTCCACTTATGGGAGTACAGATTGTCAAGAAGGCTACAGGTGGATTTACCTATGCACCTACAGAAGTAGAACAGAGAGTTTTCCAACCTAAAATGTATTGGTATCCAATTCCAGAGTCTGAGCTACTCAAGCTGAAGAAATGGAGTCAAAATAGAGATTGGTAATATAATTACTGCTGTCCGATAAAGCCTTAACACGATTGGTGTTGGGCATGAACACCACACGTGCTGAGCACCAGCTCCACGATATAAGATGGTAAGATAGGGTCATTACTTACATTAAAAATAGAGTAAGACACTAATAACTAACTTACAAGGACATGGTTTGTCGGACAGCACTATAACAAAATTAGAGCATCATGATAAAGTTAAAGAATATCTTTACTATGTTGTGCGTCTTAGGCGTTGCAGCTTGTACAGAAAATAATATAGCCTACGATGAGGTTGTGAATGTGCCAGAGGGAATCTATCTTTCAGGTTCTTCATCAGAGTTCTCTATCCCAATTGAGACAGGACGACTGATTGCTGGCTCTCATGCTAATATGTTAAGTCTTAAGGCTTGGTTGAAGAAAGATGGTCGCTTTCAGATATCCTTTGTGGGTACTGATGGAAAACCTATTGCTTATGGAAAGGGAAGTGAGATTCCGCTTTCAACGCTCAGGCGGCAGCTTATAGTTTGACAGAAGCGTGGTGAAGCGCTTTCAGTTCCTTCCAGAAGGACTCGTATCAGATTGTTGTTAATCAGCAACGAAAGGAATTGACCATCATTCCTATTCAGTTTACAATGAAGCGGTGATAATGCGCTTACAGCAGATGGAAGTACGGCTATTCCACTTAATAATGTTACTTATGACAAGCTTTACGCATCGTTGTGACTTGGAGCAATGCTGACTCAACTCAGCAGCTCTTGCCAAGTAAGTATGTCTTCAATATGAATGATGGTACAACTTTGTATCTGCGTGATAGCGAAACGGAGGTTGACACTTTGTCAGCTGTTTTCACTGGTACTGCTTTGGCTGAACGTGCCAATCAGCTCAATGATAGTTATCAACCATTGACAAATAAGTCAAATGTTGTTGAAGTTCCCTTTAAAAAGGGCAGTACAGTGTTCAGGTGCAATATAGTGTTTTGACTGGTAAGTTTACTGCACGTATGGGTGGTAAGGGTGTTGAAGTTACTGGACTTTCCAACGAACTCTATATGGGTGGTTCTAACTTCGGTGCTTGGAACACGAATGGAGTTGTAAAGATGGCGCCTGTAGGTGCTGTTGGCAATGGTGAGTTCTGGCGTTTATGCTATCTGCAGGCAGGACAAACAGTAGAGTGGGCTATGTCAAAAGATGGTTCACAGGCTTTCTCTTCATTGGCAACAATGCAGGGAGTTACCGTGGATGGTAGTGGTAAGGCAACTGTAAATACCTCTGGACTTTATTTGGTTTATGTTAATTTAGACCGTAAGTTGATTTCTTTGAAACACCGAAGGTGTATGCTTCGGGCACTGCATTAGGAGATAAGGAACAGGCTTTAGAACTCAATGGTAGCAACTTATCTGTTGAGACAACTGAGACAGGACAGCTTAACTTCTTTGCTAATTCTGAACAGAATGCACGTGATTGGTCAACTATGATGTTCACAATTCGTAATGGAAAGGTGGAATATCCTGGTGTAGCAACGAGTGAAGCAAGTGTATTGCCTGTAGCGAAGGGTACAAAGGTAAGCCTTGATATTGCTAATAATACAGCTGACTTTGGTGGTACAACTCCTGAGAATCTTATTCCAGAAGGTGTTAAACACCTCTATATGACTGGTGATGACTTTGGTAATTGGGATTGGAGTTCTCCAGAGGTAGCATCATTTGAGAATGGTTATGCGGGTGACTCTCGTTGGTTCTATATCACTTATCTTCGTGGAGGGACTGCACTTGAGTTCTCAACAGAAAAGGCATTCGGTAAAGGAAACTTTGCACAATTGAAGACACTGACAGACTATACTGTTGCTAACAATCGTGCAGTCGTTCCAAGTGATGGTATTTATATTGTCTTTGTAGCCTTGGATTCTCGTGATATCGCTATTCAGCCACTTAAGTTATCGGGTGATTGTGGCGGTGCTCCAGTAGAATTTGCAGCGAATGCTGATGGTAGAACTATGAGTGCAACGATTACGAATGGGGGTAGAATGCGTATTTATCCAGATATTCCTGCGTTCAAGAAGGCGAAGAAGTTTAGCTCTTGGAAACGTGAGGTATATGTTAATCCAGAAACAAAGGATTTTCCTCTATCGTAAGAATGGTGAGGGAGAACCTAATAAGGATTATGTTTGGAAAGCAGGAACAAAGGTTACTATTGACTTCGTAACAAAGAAAGCTACCATCGTAGAGCCTTAAGGTTCTTAATGTAACGAACTTATACTCTCTATCAAATGATTAAGCGAACTCTATCCTATAACATTAAATTCCCCCTGTTATTGGGATAGAGTCGCTTAAAATAAAAGTAAAAAGAAACTTTTCAAACAAAATAAAAACAAGCTTATGAGGATTCTTATTTCAATGATTTGCGTCCTAAGTATGGGTGTAATCAACGTAAGAGCGCAGTCGGAAGTATCTGAGGTTCCTACTTTACCAGGGTGGAAGAATTTGCCTGGTGATGAGTTTAATGGTACTTCTGTAAACAAAAAGATATGGGGACTATATGGTGACCCTAAACGAAACTATGCCAATGATGCCTATGGTAATAACCCTGGACAGGGTATGGCACAGACTTATCGTGAGCAAATGGTTACGGTAAAGGATGGTATTCTAACCATTCGAGCTACACGTGACCCAATTAATACGGGAATTAGTAAGCCAGAAGTTCCAGATCCTTATGTGGATTATGGAGTTATTCCTCGTTATCCACTAAAGCCTAATCACAATGGTACAAACTTAGGATGGTGGTCAGGCTTTTGTCCAGTAGGGATGTTAGCGGTATTACCCACTTTATTCTCGCATCGAAATAAAGGCAAAGGTACCTTTATGAAATTGGAACTTGATGGCATTATGGCTTCGTCATCGCTTAGGTGCAAGTACTTTTGAGGTAGACCTTTAGAGTTCTTTGTGAATGATGACAATGCTGATAAATGGAATAATTGGGAACAGCATACTTATAAATTCAAGGGTAAGAGAACGCTTCATCAGTCTGTGCATGGATTGGGTTGGTTTCAAGACAAAGATAAAAAGCTCACGCTCACAAACAAATATAACTATAATCCTTTTCTCTGAGCGTGTAAGAGAAATCTCTTTTGATCCTGTTGTTGATTTCCATGTGTACTAGGTACAAATGGACCCTGTACCGGTGATTCGTCTAAACATATTGCTATAAGCTTCTTATTAGATGGAAGAGTACTACTGGTATTCTCTACAAAAGATTATGTTATTGACGGAACTTCTATTTATAAATACAATGAATTTCTAAAGAAAAAAATATACCGCAGACATTGATAGTGTTTGGGATGTAGCTATAAATGGTGGAATTGGTGGTACGCCTGATGAGGATGGTGGTGGTATTCTTTATCCACACATGGATCCTAAGTATGGTGGTGACCCTAATAAAGTTCCTCATAATTATGAGATGAATGTTGATTGGATGCGTATATATAAACGTGCTAATCAACCATTGTGGCTTGGCTCTAAACCTGTTAGTTGGGATTGGAAGACCAAAACGGTTGAGTTAGTAATTCCTGCAGAACGCTTTACTAATCTGAAAGTAGGCGACCAGCTGGTGATGGATATTGATACGCTGAGTGCATCAGAGCATCGTGAATCTGGTAAAATAAAGCTTGATATCTATGATAAAAAAGGTGAAAATATTATTGCAGTAAGACCTGAACTTGCTCAACTCGATGCACAGGTGACTTTTGTTGTCAATACAGAGGAACTTTGCAATAAGCTAAAAAGCGAGGGTTGTATGTTGAAGGGTGAGAATCTTCGACTATTCTCTGTTTGCCGTTCTTCTAAAGATATTGCAAAATGGCTTGGTTTTAAGCAAATTAGTTGGGGTGAAACACTCATCCCTAAAGAGCAATTTAAGGATGTAGAAGATAAGTATCAGTTAGAAGTCATTGTAAGAGATGCTAAGCCAGGAGCTAAGGTTTTCTTACGTCAAAACAAGAATCCAGAGGAGGGACAGCGTGACAGACCCTGTCTTTTCATCTGATAAACCATACAGTAATATTATCAACCTGACACAGGGTGCTGACGAGATGGCCTATGTGTTTACGATTAATGCTGCTGCTGCACAGGAACCGAAGAATAACTCATTAGCTGTGACAGGTAATGGATATTACTTGCGTAGTGTTCGACTGATTAATAATGCCAGTACGGCTGTGAACAATATAATAACCACAGCTCAGCATGATGGTGCTGTTTATACCCTTGATGGGATTAAGGTAGCTGATCGGTGGGGGCAAAAGACGCTTACACGTGGGGTCTATATTGTTGATGGACGTAAGGTAATCATTAAATAGCTTGTGAAAATAAACATTCTATAAATATAATTGCTATAAGTAAAGTGCTTTTTTCTTGGTGATAAATTGCAATGCGTGTTAGGCTCCGCACCATTGGTGCTGGGCGTCAACACCATTGGTGCTAAGCATCAATACATAGGTAGGAATTTGTATGAAAGGACCGTTAATGTCATTATGTACATAGTAAGATACTAATGTTTCCCTTTAAGAGAAGTTTTTACACAATAGCAGAATATAAAAAATGTACTTAATAAAATATGAGAAAATCCACCTTCTCTCTCGTGCGTCGTAGCAGTTTTGTTCTGCTATTACTACTGTGTTTATATCGTTTAGAAGGACATGCTTTTGAACGTAACTTATGGGATGATGGTTGGCGGTTTGCCATTTGTCAAGATGATAGTCCTCAGCAATCAGTATTCGATGATAGTGCTTGGCGGTTATTAGACCTCCCACATGATTGGGCTATAGAAGAAGACTTCCATGCTCTACACCCATCGGGGGCTAATGGAGGAGCCCTTCCTGGTGGTAAGGGATGGTATAGAAAACACTTAGTCTTACAAGATAAGGATGCAAGTTCACGTTATGTGCTTCATTTCGATGGTGCATATATGAACACTTCTGTTTATGTAAACAACAGCTTGTGGGTACTGACCTTATGGATTTATTAGTTTTAGCTTTGACCTTACACCTTATCTTAATAAGCAGGGAGATAATGTTATTGCAGTGAAGCGTTGATAACTCCCAGCAACCCTAACAGCCGTTGGTATACAGGATGTGGTATTTATCGCCATGTCTATCTTATGAAATCAACGGATGTTCGCGTAGCCCAATGGGGTGTGCAAGCTATCACAGAAGTGAAGAAAGGTGTTGGAAATGTAATGCTTAATACGCAGATAGAGAATCTTAGTGGTCGTAATCGTCGTTTGATAGTGCGTCAAAAGGTTTGGAATAAGAATCATGAAGTTGTTGCTCAAGGTTCCAAGGCTCTTAATGTTGTGGCTCCAGTTACAATGGTTAGTCAGCAAATGCGTGCAGAAACCCTAAGTTGTGGTCGCTTTTTTCTCCTTATCTCTACACTCGCTACAACAGAAGTTCTTGAGAATGACCGTGTCATAGATTGTGACACTTTCAAGTTAGGTCTTCGTACTGTAAAGTTTGATGTTCAAAAGGGATTCTTCTTGAATGGTGAGAATATCAAGATTAATGGTGTTTGTCTGCATGGTGACTTGGGTTGTTTAGGTGCAGCGATTAACGAAGATGCTCTTCATCGTCAGGTTAAAATGATGATGGAGATGGGTGTTAATGCGATAAGATGCTCACACAATCCTCCAGCTCCAGAGTTACTGAATCTCTGTGATAGTTTGGGTGTTGGTTGTTGATGAGTCCTTTGATAGTTGGTTACAAGGAAAGACCCCTTTATGACTATTCATTGTATTTCAAGTCATGGTTTGAACGTGATCTGAGAGATATGGTGCTGCGTGATCGCAATCACCCTTCTGATTATTCTTTTTGGAGTATTGGTAACGAGGTCTTGGAGCAATGGAATAAGGTAAATAACTCAGGAATGGCATTGAGGATGTTAATATCTTATTGAATAATACAAGGGATAAGTCCGCTTTCTCACAGGGTGATACCTCAATCTTAATTCAAAGCTTACCCAGGCTTTTGGCTGCTATAGTTCGTCGTTATGACCCGACCCGAATGATTACAGCTGGATGTAATGAAGTATCGCCTGATAACAACTTATTTAAGAGCGGAGCCTTAGATGTGATAGGCTTTAACTATCATCAGAAAAAGGTGAAAGATGTACCACAAAAATTTCCCTGGTAAGCCTTTTCCTGATGACCGAAACTATTTGCTTTGCAAACACGTGGCTATTATAAGATGCCAAGTGATTCTCTTTTTCCGCATGCCAGGCAAGAAACGACCGCTCACAGATCCTACTTTCCTTTGTTCTTCTTATGACAATTTTTGCGCTTATTGGGGTTCTACACATGAGCAAACATGGATGTTGTGAAGCATACCCATATTGTGCAGGATGCTTTATATGGACAGGCTTTTGATTATATCGGTGAACCCTACGCCTTTCAATTTCCCTGCTCGTAGTAGCTATTTTGGAATAATCGACTTAGCAGGTTTCCCTAAGGACTGCTACTATATGTATCAGAGTGAGTGGACCGACAAACCTGTTTTGCATCTTTTCCCACATTGGAATTGGATAGAAGGACAGACAATCGACCTCTGGTGTTATTATAATCAAGCTGATGAAGTTGAGTTATTCATCAATGGAAAGTCGCAGGGGGTACGCCAGAAGCGCAATGATCATGAATATCATGTGGCTTGGCGTGTAACCTTTGAACCTGGTGAAGCACGCGTTGTTGCAAAAAAGAATGGTAAGGTTGTTGATGAACAGGCACGGAAGACAGCAGGTACTCTCATCACATCTCGTTTGACTCCAAATCGTCAGGTGCTAAAAGCGAATGGTAGAAGCTTATCGTTTGTATCGGTAGAGGTTGTTGATAAGGATGGTAACCTTTGTCCATGGGCAGAGAATAATATCCATTTTTCATTATCAGGAGATGCGAAGATAGCAGGTGTAGACAATGGAAGTCCGTTCTCATTAGAGCGTTTCCAAGCTAATGAACGTCGTGCTTTCTTTGGCAAGTGCTTGGTTGTGGTGCAGGCAGGAAAGAAGCCTTCTAATATTCAACTCACTGCTAAGGGAGTTGATTTAGTTCCACAAACAATAAATATTAAGTCTGAATAATATAACAACTGCAATTATATGAAACGAACTATCGTAGCTATTGCCTGTGCAATGGGCTGTTTCTGTGTAGGTAATGCACATAATGTAAATTCTCAACTCCTCAGAAACGAGAGAATAAAGAAGTTAAGGTGGGAGATAATGAGACAAAGTTTGTGCATGAACTTATGCAGAAGATGACGCTTACAGAGAAGATAGGACAATTGTCTCAATATGTAGGAGGAACGCTTTTGACAGGTCCTCAGAGTGAGCTCTTTCTGATTCGCTCTTTATCCGTGGCATGGTGGGGTCAATACTCAATGTCGGAGGGGTTGATAATCTGCGAAAGTTGCAGGAGAAGAATATGCAGTTATCACGTTTGAAGATACCTATTCTCTTTGCTTTCGATGTTATTCATGGTTATAAAACGATATTTCCAACGCCTTTGGCAGAATCATGTACATGGGATTTAGACCCTATGTACGAGACTTCCAAAACTGCAGCTATAGAGGCTTCTGCATCAGGTATTCATTGGACATTTGCCCCAATGGTTGACGTTGCACGTGACCCGCGATGGGGTAGAATCGTAGACGTGCTGGTGAAGATACCCTATCTGGCTTGTAAGATAGCTGAAGCACGTGCGTGGTTTCCAATGGAATCTTGGTAAACCTAACTCAGTTTATGCTTGTGCCAAGCATTTTTGTAGCCTATGGTGCTCCACAAGCAGGACGTGATTATGCACCAGTAGATATTTCAATGTCTACTTTGGCTGAGGTTTACCTGCTCCATTCAAGGCTTGTGTTGATGCAGGTGTGAAGACTTTTATGTCAGCTTTTAATAGTCTTAATGGTGTTCCCTGCAACTGGTAATCGTTGGTTGATGACCGATTTGCTGCGCAATCAATGGAAATTCCAAGGTTTTGTAGTAAGCGATTGAATGCTGTACAAGAGTTGAAAGACCATGGTGTAGCTGCAACGGATGAAGAAGCTTCCCTTTTGGCTTTTAATGCTGGTGTTGACATGAATATGACAGACGGTTTATATAATCGTTGTTTGGAAAAAGCCTTACGTGAGGGGCGTGTCGATATAAAGGCTATTGACGCATCAGTTGAGCGTATTCTTCGTGCGAAATATGCCTTAGGCCTTTTTGAAGATCCCCTATCGTTTCCTTTGATTTCTAAGCGCGAACGTACTGAAGTTCGTTCTAATAGTGCTATGACTTTGGCTCGAAAAAGTTGCTGCATCGTCAATGGTTTTGTTGAAAAACAGCCAAAGTACACTTCCTCTTTCTAAGCATACAAACCGCATTGCTCTCATCGGTCCTTTGGCTAATAATCGTTCTGAGGTGATGGGATCGTGGAAGGCACGTGGTGAAGACAAAGATGTTGTGACAGTAATAGAGGGTATTAAGAATAAGTTGGGTAGTGGTGTAGCTATCAATTACGTACAAGGTTGCGACTTTAGACCCTTCCAACGCAGGAGTTTTCAAAAGCCTTTTGAAGCAGCAAAGCAAAGTGATGTCGTGATAGCTGTTGTCGGTGAAAAGGCTTTGATGAGTGGAGAATCACGCAGTAGAGCAGTCCTTCGCTTGCCAGGTCAGCAAGAAGCACTCCTGACACACTACAAAAGGCTGGTAAGCCGCTTGTTGTTGTGTTGATGAATGGTCGTCCTCTGTTTGGAAAAAGGTTGATAAGCAGGCAGATGCTTTTGCTTGAAGCTTGGTTCCCTGGTACACAATGCGGTAATGCAGTAGCTGATATTCTCTTCGGTGATGCTGTTCCTGCAGGTAAGTTGACAACCTCTTTCTCTCTCTGAGGGACAGATTCCAAATTATTATAATTATAAGCGTTCAGGAAGACCGGTGATATGCCCTCATAGTTCAACTATTTCGTCATATTGATGTTCCTAACAGAAACCTCTATCCTTTCGGTTATGGTTTGAGTTATACGAAGTTCTCTTATGGTGAGATACAATGTGCAAACGAGTTTAATGTTGATGGTACACTACAGGTTTCGGTTGATGTTACCAACACTGGTGGTTATGATGGCGAGGAAATCGTACAACTTTATGTAGCAGATAAGCATGCTTCTATGGTTCGTCCAGTGAAGGAGTTGAAAGGCTTTAAAAAGGTTTTCATACCAAAGGGTGAGACTGTGCGCGTAGACTTCACTCTCAATGCTCGTGACTTAGGTTTCTGGAATAATGAGATGCAATATGTAGTTGAGCCTGGAATCTTTGAGATTATGGTGGGAAGTAGCAGTGAGGATTTGCAGAAGAAAGAAGCTATTTGGAAAGGAGATAAGTAAATAAAAGAAGCGTAAAGGAATTGTTCGGTAAGGTTCTTATGTATAGGTTCATCTTTGGTGGCTTATAGTATGATGGGTTATAATGACATTCAAGATACTCACATATCATCTTCTATAGTTGTGTTGTTGCCCAGCACCATTGGTGTTTGTGGTTAACACCAATGGTGCGGAGGGTTAAGCATAATGCAGGATGTCTCCAAAGGAGATTAAACTTTGCGTTAGGACGGACTTATATTGGACAGCTTTAATACGAAAAGATGGTATATAAAGTTCTATTTGTTTGTGAAGAAAAGCCAGTATAATAGTTGTGGCTGATTGTGCAGTGACCTTTTTATATCAAAAAAGTTGTATAAAACATAGTACTTTGTATGCTGTCTTGCGTATTATTTATAGATTCTTTTTTAGGAAAAACGATTAATGATTTTAAGTAAAAGTAGATGAAACATGTATTGTTAGGTTTATTGTTGCTGCTTTCATTTAGTGCCAAGGGCATTGAGGTAACTCATGGCCCTTGGATTTGCGACATGGATAGTACAAGTGTTACAATTGTTTGGGTGACAGACAAGCCTGGAAAGTCGTGGGTTGAGATAGCACCAGATGGCCCTGACCATTTCTATGGTAAGGCTCGTCCTCGTTATTATGATATTCTTGAGGGGCGTAAGGTGCTCACCGATAGTGTTCACCGTGTTCATATTGAAGGTTTGAAGCCTAATACAAAATATCGTTACCGCGTTTTCACACAGGAAGTTGCTGAGTGGCGTTATGATGATTGGGTGACATTTGGTAAGACAGCTTGTACTGATGTATGGCGTGGAAAACCTCATGAGTTTACAACCTTCCCTGCACAATCACGTGAAATAACATTCTTAGTACTAAATGATATTCATGAACGTGCCAAGTTTATGAAGGATTTATGTAAGAATATCGACTTCAAAAAACTTGATTTTGTACTGCTTAATGGCGATATGTCAAATCGTTTGAGAAGTCAGCAACACATGATGGAGGCTTATTTGGATACTTGTGTGAGCATGTTTGCTACTCATACTCCTTTTATTCTTCAATCGTGGAAATCATGAACTCCGTGGTCAGTTTGCTGATTATCTCTATCGTTATTTCCCGACTAATTCAGGTAAATACTATCGTCTACAACATGTAGCAGGTGTTGATTTCTTGTTCATAGACTCTGGAGAGGATAAGCCTGATGAGGATATAGAATATAGTGGCATTGTGGATTATGATCAATATCGTGTTGAGCAGGCTCGTTGGTTGCGTCAACTTCGAGAGGAGAAGAAAGTGGGTAAACACCCATTGGTTGTGTTTCTCGCACATGCCACCAACACTTGAGAACTGGCATGGTCCATATCACATGCAGGAAACATTGACACCAGAACTTAATAAGATGAATGTGTCTGTTATGCTTTCCGGCATCTTCTATGCCTTTTGGTTATCAGAAACCAAATGAGATAATAAACTTCCCTAACTTGTCTAATAGTAATAACACCTATTTGTTATGTCGTATTGCAAACGGCAAGATGGAGGTGGATTATGTGGGACTTACTGATAAGGATAAGAAGCATTTCACGTTCCTAATGAAATAAATTCTTCTTTAGGTTAAATATAGGTTTTATGGATTCATTAGTGCGGTGTCCCGTTAAATTCGGGACAAGTTAATATTAATCAAATAACCCTGGGAAGAGGGACAATCGAAATCTTTGACATTATTGAAATCAGTCTTTCGAAGAGTTCAACGAGTGGTGTCTCATCCATAAGAGAAATGCTGAGAATCTGAAGAACCTCATAAGTCGATCGCTAAGTTGCAAAATCATGTTGTACTGATAGCAACAAGGCAATAAGCTATAATCACTGATGAGATTTGGATTCTCACAGCATTCTCTGTGGTACCCCAAAACTTCTTGATTTTTGAGGTGTTGCATAGCCATTTGAAGAACAGCTCTATCTGCCATCTATTCTTGTAAAGGTTGGTATTTCTGGGGGTAGATGAAAAGCATTTGTCAGAAGGAAAACTCAAACCTTGTTCTTCATCATAGAATTTGACGAGTCTGAGTTTCTCCGGATACTTCCAGTATGAATTGTATTCAGTGAATTCAATCTCAGCATCTGTCAATATATTCTTTGGAACCTGCGCCTCCATTTACAGCATTTGTATTGCAGATTCTTCTTGGCTCGTACAACAAAGAACGATTCTTGCTGATGTATTTTGAAAAGTTCCTTTGAATGCATTGTATACTTGAGTTTGGGATAAGTTTAGCATGAAAAAAGTTCCAACTGCCTTGATTTTTCTACATACACTAGTAGTGCCTCTGGTTTGTTCTCAAAGAAGCAGTATGCTGTAAGGGCAGAACACAAGTTCATGATAAAGTTGTGTATTGAGCGGTGTCTTGAGTGAACAAAGTTGGCTTTGTTCTTGATAGTTCGTTAATGCACTGATGATGTGTCTTTTATATTGCAATCCACTTTTTGTTTATCATGAGGCAAGACTCGGAATGCTTATTTTGATAAATGACATTAGATTATAGCTAATTTTTCATACCTACCTTTGTCTCTCACAGATATCGTATAAAATAGAATTGCAAAATGATATGATAAAAACGAAACCGATGCTTGTTCTGTTGGTAGTGATTGTAGACGGTTATAACTTGTATTCATCCAATCTATCCGAATGAGCAGACGCTGCAGCATATTGGTACTGTACTATTATTGATACCGCTGATGATGGATGTGTTTAGAAAGAAGCTACCGATGTCAGCGTTTATTGGTATTGTTGGTTTTACACTTCTTCATGTTATTGGAGCGCGTTATATTTATTCATACGTGCCTTTATAAGGAGTGGGCTGTATCGCTAGGTTTGGTTGAAAAAGGTTTCTTCCATGACCCACGTAATCATTATGATCGGTTAGTACATTTCTTTTGGTGCATTGTATGTTCCCTTTACTTCGTCTATCTTTGCAGGAAATGGGTAAAAGCAGACAATCGTTTGTAGCTGTTGTAATGGCATGGATGATGATTCAAACGGGTAGTTTGATTTACGAGCTATTTGAATGGTTACTGACGATAGTCATGACAGCAGAGGAGGCTGACTATTATAATGGTCAGCAAGGTGACATGTGGGATGCACAGAAGGATATGGCTTTGGCACTGGTTGGCTCTACTGGAATGTTCCTTGTATATGCGGTTCGTAGCCTTATAGAAGGGGCAAATAGGACAAAACTAGAGATGAAAGGTTACATCGCTGCATAGGCTTATGGGCATAAAATAAAAATAGATTTTTACGCCTTGAATTAATTAGAAACCATCACTGTATAGCAACTACATAATTATCACTTCGGAATTATTTTCACGACAAGAAGAATTTATTTTTCATGAAAAGAAATATTTATGTTCATGAAGAAAAATAATTATTTTCATGAAAATAATTTGAGAAAGGATAATTCTGATGGTGAAAGAAGGGGATAGTCTTTTGAATGTTGATAGTTCCGAGAAGTTGAAAAATAGCCCTAAGATAGTTTTGAAATAGAGGGTGATGTGTTTTGCTTAGTTTCGGCTTGTGAGGAATGTGAAAAGGTGCAAATTGTCACTTGTGGATAGCATTTAGATGTAAATTTATGTGTATTTTCTTGGCAAAATCAACCTTTTTGTTTACCTTTACACCAAATTTGAATAACGAAGATTATGAGTTACAACTTATTAAAAGGTAAAAGAGGTATTATTTTTGGAGCCCTCAACGAGATGTCAATCGCATGGAAAGTTGCTGAAAGAGCAGTTGAGGAAGGTGCAATGATCACTTGTCAAATACTCCAATCGCAGTAAGAATGGGTACAGAAAAATGCACTCGTCTGAGAAGTTAAACTGCGAGGTTATTCCGCTGACGCAACAAACGTTGAGGACTTGGAGAACGTATTCTAAGCGCTCAATGGAGGTTTTGGGTGGTAAGATCGACTTGTTCTGCACTCTATCGGTATGTCACCAAACGTTCGTAAGCACCGTACATACGATGACTTTGGACTACAAGATGCTTGATACAACACTGGATATCTCTGCTGTTTCATTCCACAAGATGATTCAGAGTGCTAAGAAACTTGATGCTATCAACGAATATGGTTCAACTTTGCATCTCTTACGTAGCTGCTCAGCGTACCTTCTACTGGGTTACAATGATATGGCTGATGCTAAGGCATTGTTGGAGAGTATCGAGTCGTAGCTTTCGGTTATATTTATGGTCGTGAGAAGCACGTACGTATCAATACTATTTCTCAGTCACCCTACAATGACAACTGCTGGGTTCAGGGTGTGAAGGGTATGGATAAGCTCTTCGACTTCGCTGACCGTATGTCTCCATTGGGCAATGCGTGTGCTGATGAGTGTGCTGACTATTGTATCGTAATGTTCTCTGACCTCACCCGTAAGGTGACAATGCAGAACCTTTACCACGATGGTGGTTTCTCAAATGTAGGTATGAGCTCTTCGCGCTATGGCTACATACGAGAAGGGCCTCGATGAGTATAAGGACGAGAACGGTAATATCATCTACGGATAAAAGCCTCGACAGAAGTTTCCCCAACCCCTCCGAAAGGAGGGGAGTGCAAATAGAGGATGGGTAGGATAAAGGGATTATCTTTATTATGAGTAGTTTCTCTACTGCTATCTAATGTAAATCGCTTTATAAGGTTAGTTGAGGAAGGTTTTAAGAGAAATAATAAAAAGCTCCTAGTGAGTGAAAACTTGTGGAGCTATTTTTATTGTTTCAAGTTATGTCTCAAATCATTTTCCATACCAAAACCATATGCAATTTGTCTCCCTCCTTCGGGGAGGGTCGGGTGGGGCTTTTACCTTTCCGAAAGTCGGCAGGAATCTCACCCCACTGCTTTGTTTCCCACTTTATAATAGGTGTCGTAACCTTATGCGTTTGGAGCCAACGTCCGCACGAGCAATGACTTTGATGGAGTTCTTCAGTTTCTGCATTGCGGACAAAAAGTAGTCTTACAACGCTTTTTGTTTACCCATAAGATAGCATTATAAGAGTCGCTATAAATAACCTTATCCTTGATACCTTGCTTTCTCCATCAGTGCCAAAAGCATGAACACAGCGAGGAACTCACCAATGTTGTTCGTTCCCATAACTGGACCAAAATGGAAGACTCTCGCCCCTGTTTGTAGGTCGACACATTGATACTCCATAGGGCCTGGGGTTGCCAGAACAGCAGCGTCAACAGCCTGAAGCACCAGTCCCTCAACTCTGAAAGAAGCCCCAGTCTGCTGTGGTTGGATAGTTGACTGAGTGCTTTGTTTGAGAACCTGTCTGTGTATTGGCTGAGCACCACCAGCTTGATTCGTATTATGTGAGTCTATTGCCATTATGGTTTCTTTTTAATCTTTCTTGATAACTCTTCCTGATGGTTGAAGACTCTTCATTAGTGAATCGGATGACAGTATAACCCCATTGCTTAAGCGGTCACGAGTCCGTTCCTCATCCTTTATAATCTGTTCATCATTAAAAATGATACTTACCATCAATTTCAACAATAAGTTTATACTTAAGGTTGATGAAGTCGGTAATGTATTGTTTGATGATATGTTGTCTCACGAAACTTGCAACCACTTTGTTTTCCTTTTTAGGTATAACCAAAGTAGATTTTCTGCTTGTGTAGCGTGCTGTCTGTTCTGATAGCATTTGCTTTCGGCAGTTCATACTCTATCTCATCAGCCGCTTTCGTAGATATAGCATAGTCTAATCAAGTCTTACTTTTTATCCCCTCTCCCAAATAGTTTCCTCCCTCTCTCGAAAAAGGCTACTATGCCTAATCTTATCCTATTTGCTCTCCTCCTTTCGGGGAGGGTCGGGTGGGCTACATCCTCCTGGCACCTCAATACCGAGCATGCCATACCATTCTTGATGACCTTAGCCACATTCTTGGCAATCATCAGGCGGGTAATCTTCTCTGCTTCGGTATCAGCGTTGAGGATGCTGTAGATCATGATAGAACTGGTTGAACTCCTTTAGTCAGCTCATAGCAGTAGTTTGCAGTACCACTTGGGCTATAGTCGATACCAGCCTGTGCAACTGCAGCACCGAAGTCATTGAGTTTCTGGATGAGTGCAATCTCCTTCTCATTGAGTGGAGCATCGTCGTTAAGTGATGCTGGCAAGGGTGATGTTCTGTGCCTCAGCCTTTACGGAGGATACTGCGGATACGTGCGTAAGTGTACTGGATGAATGGTCCCGTGTTACCATTAAAGTCGATAGACCTCTGCGTTGAAGAGCATATTCTTGCGTGCATCGACTTTAAGGGATGAAGTACTCAGCGACCCATACCCACGATACGTGCAATCTCGTTCTTCTCTTCCTCAGTGATACTTCCAACTTGTTCACCTTTATCCTCGCTAAGACTCTTTGCGTTCTCAATCATTGATGCAACAAGGTCGTCTGCATCGACAACTGTTCCCTCACGACTCTTCATCTTACCGTTTGGCAATTCAACCATACCATATGAGAAGTGCACTAGGTCTTTACTCCACTTGAAGCCTAAACGGTCCAAGAGGATAGAGAGAACCTGGAAGTGATAGTTCTGCTCGTTACCAACGACATAAATCATCTTGTCGATAGGGAAGTCGTTGAAACGCATCTCTGCCGTACCAATATCCTGTGTCATATACACCGATGTACCGTCCTTACGCAGCAAAAGCTCTGGTCTAAACCCTCGTTGGTGAGGTCAGCCCATACTGAGTTGTCTTCCTTGCGGATGAAAAGATCCCTTTGCAAGACCTTCTTCCACCTTCTTCTACCAACAAGATAAGTGTTTGATTCGTAGTAAATCTTATCGAATCCAACGCCCATAGCCTTGTAAGTCTCGTCGAAACCAGCGTATACCCAGTTGTTCATCTTCTCCCACAAAGCACGAATCTCTGGGTCATTAGCTTCCCACTTCACGAGCATGTCGTGTGCCTCTTAATCAGTGGAGCCTCGTGTTCAGCCTTTTTCCTTTGCCTCTTCGGCTGTCAATCCCTCCTTCTCATACTGCTCTTGCAGCTGCTTGCATCCTCTTTGTAGTGCTTGTCGAAGAGTACATGAAAGTCACCAATCAAAGTGGTCGCCCTTCTTGCCAGCTGCTCTGGTGTGATACCATTGCCCCACTTTCAGCCAAGCCAACATAGACTTACAAATGTGGATGCCACGGTCATTAACGATATTTGTCTTAACCACCTTGTTACCGTTAGCCTCCATAATCTGTGCCAACGACCAACCGAGGAGGTTGTTACGTACGTGACCAAGGTGAAGTGGCTTTGACTGTGTTAGTGAAGAGTATTCAATCATCACCAATGGACTCTCGTCTGTCACACGCTTCTCGCCAAAACTTCTCGTCAGCGTTGATATCATTCAACAGACCTGTCCATGCTGCCTGTGCACAACGAGGTTGAGGAAAGCCCTTTACAACGTTGAAGTCGGCTACAGCCTTACAGTTCTTCTAGGTATTCACCCTAAACCTGTGCCGTATCTTCAGGCTTCTTTGCGTGAAGTCTTCAGCAATGGGAAGGTGACGAGTGTGAGGTTACCTCGAAGTCGCTGCGTGTCTTCTGCAGCTGAATCATCTTTTTCAGGAAACTTCTGTTCCATACAATCCCTTTGACAGCTGCAAGTGCAGCAACGGTAATTTGCTCTTCTATCTTCATCTTTTGTTTCTTTTTATCTGCCTGCAAAGTTACGGAAAATCAGCCGAATAACGGCAGGAGGAGAGGGGTCATAATTCATAATTCATAATTCATAATTATGATTGGTTTTAATTCATAATTTATAATTCAGAATTCATAATTATGATTAGTTTTAATTCAAAATGGTAGATGTATAATAGATTGCTGATCAAGTTGCTAACTAGTCGGTTGTGCAAAGTCCTTTCTAACTGATAGATTGCTGGTCAAACGTTGATTGTAAGCTTGTGAAGTAGTGTTTAGGATCACGCTGATCGGTGCCATGCCTCAGCACCAATGGTGTTGGAGGCTTTAGCACCAATGGTGTTGAGCGCTAATCGCTCATGCAATATATGATGGGGAGATATCAACTTGTTGTTAAAAAGAGTCATACTGTCAAAAAGTAATTAATGGTTATTCGATGTAGGCGCTTACTTTTTAAGTTTAAAAACGATGATAATAGAGGATATATGATTTAAGTTTTATCGGCTATAATGCTCACTTTTTAGTTGTAAAGTCTTTGTATTTATGTATGTTGAGTTCTGTTGAAAAGTAGTTTTATTTCTGTTTATTTGCAATATTTACGCTATCTTTGCGATTAGATTAACTATAAAAAAATAGATCATATGCGTAAAAAGTATTCAGAAGTGGACTTATGTCCTTGTAGCCAGTGTTTTTGGCATTGGTAATGTGTTTTAGCCTTAGTGCTTGCGGTAGTGATGATGACAATGATGTAAACAATGGGATAAGTCCTGTTCTTTACAGTGATTTTGGAGGAAATCGGTGTCAACTATCCATTGGGTATCTCAGGTAAATTTGTTGGTTTCTCTATTCCTAAGAGCCAGGCAGGAAAGATTGTTGACTTAACAAAGGGCGGCGATTGGGTAGCTGGTGGTTCTGTCGTTGGTGGTTTGTATAGGTATGATGACCATTTCTTCCAGAAGGGAAGTTATGTTTATCTTCTCAGGACGGGTGCAAATGAGATAGAACTCCGTTATAAATATATTTGGAAAGAAGGTACAGCAACTCGTACAATAGAGGGAAACTATAAGAACGTAAAGATGACAACGCATCAAGATGCGATTGATTGGGCACATAGGCAGGGCTTGCATTAAAGTCTAATTAGCTTTTTCAGAAGAAATCATAAAAGGAGATTGTACAAGAGTATCAGGTTCTACCATTGATATTTCTGGCATAATCTCCTTTTATTTTTTGCTTTCTCCTACTGCGCATTAAGGAGATGATAAGGGAGAAAAGATGAAAACGTGTGTCTTGTTTGTAAATTCCCTTTTGTTCAGATTATACCTTTTCTGCATAATATCCACCCTTTTCTTTTGATATAATCAATGAGTTCTGCGAAGAGTTTGGTTTATGTCTTAATGTCTGCTCGTTACCAGTAAGAATCAGCTGTTTGCGGGCTCTTGTGATGGCAACATTCAGTTTGCGGTCGACGGGTTGACCGTCTTCATAGAACGTGTTGGCGTGAGGAAATCGAGTTGATAGCGACTTTGAATGGTGAAGGAGTAGAGGATGATGTCACGCTGGCTACCCTGATAGCGTTCAACGGTATCAATACTGATTTCTTCTAGTTCGGGAATACCGAGCTTCTCAATCTCCTTTCTAATCATTGCAATCTGATTGCGGTAAGGCACAATGACACCAACAGACTTCTAGGGTCGAAGTTTTTGCCGAGTTGTCGGTATAAACGTCTCAAGTAGGTCGGTACGATACACGCGCTCTCCGTGTTTACCTTTCTCTGAAATATTCAGTTGTCGACACGGCTTTGAAGGGATGAAAATCATACGATGCGCCTTCAAACATCATCGGTCTCATCCTCACTCGTTTCGTTATAAGTCAATGTCTGCTCTAACTGGATGCGCTAATGGTACACATTCAAGTTGTTCGCGTGCATAAAACTTACGATTAGCAAAGTCGGCAATGTCTGGATGCATGCGTCCTTGTTTGTGCAGTGTACCAACGAAATCAGTTCTCCTGCTGCCCGCTCGGTTAGGATAAGGCGTTCGAAAAGAGAGTTTAGCGCAAGAGAATAAATTGATGCGAAGAAGCTCCTCGTCGTCGATTTCAAGTCTTCAGCATCACTTGTTGTACCACAGCTGGCAGTTGTTTATGGTCGCCTATTAATATAAACTGTCTATCGTCACGCCTTTCTGCATGTCGACCGTAAGCTAAACCAATAATATTTGGCTCTAATATTTGACTTGCTTCATCAATGATGGCGAGGTCGAAATACTTGATATTAAAGAGTGCAGCATTGCTGTTCATTGTAGAGGTTGTGGCTACAACGATGCGCATCTGCTAAGGTAGACTTTATGCTGTTGAGGGTTGCGTTGTCACTCCAACACTTCCTTCAACAGATGGTCACTATATTTCGGGATCGCAACTGAACTCATTACCAATGCGGATATAGTCAAGTTCGTTCTCTGTTAGCATATTACAAATCTCGTCAACAGCACGATTTGTATAGGCAAAGGAGGAGGATTGAACTTTGAACTTTGAACTTTGAATCTTTGAACTTTAGGCTTTTTCTGCCAACTGCTCACGCACAAGGAATTGCAGGGCTTGTGAGGTCTTGCCTGTGCTGGAGGACCGATAAGAAGGAAATAATCCTGTGCCTGCTTTGCTTTCAATATGATTTCGTCATAATCGGGATGATAGCTGCGGGATAAGGTCAGCGACTTATCAACGCGTGGCACACGCTGTCCCAAAGAGCAGCTGACGGCGTTCTTCGTTTGAAGTGATGAAAGTGTAAAGACTTCTGATAGCTGATGTGCCACCGATGTCACTACCAGCATGCTCAATAGCGAAGTAATCTCCGCTGATAAGGTCAGGGTTTTGCTGTCCATCATTGAGGTGTACAACAAGTCTGTCACCATGTATCTCCTGTAGTGAACCTTTGAAAAGAATACTCATTCTCACGTCAGGAGCCTCGTTCTTCTTGTACGCATAGAGGTAAATCATATCTCCTCTGCGAAAGTTAGGGAGGAAATCTTCGCCCTGTTGGGGTACAGCGAGTGTAATTGTATCATAGCTGTTGAACGAGCTGCTACGCTCTTTCTCGATGATAGTCAGTCCTGTATAGATGTTTCCTGTCTCTTTCTTCTCCGCAAGAGGCATATTCCAAAGGTCAGCATTACTGTTTCCTACACCTTCCTGTACACCCACTTTCGACACTAATTGTTCCTTGATAACAAAGGTCATCATACGTGTGAAATAAGCACGTTCGAGGTCGTTGAGTTGGTGAAGTGGTGCCAGTGTCTCGGTGAGTTGTGGTAAGAGGTATCTATTGTAGAAGTTATCGTTTTGTTTCTCAACGTTCAATGTCTGCGGTGTGAGCAATGGCAACATCCTATCAAAGCCATTATCAGCCATCCAGAACCCGTTGCCACGGCTTGATTACGGAAGCGGATAGCTTCACGGATCAGCTTTTGCAGTGGCTCCACTTCGAGCAGTCCGTCGGGTAGGGATATTTAGAATACAAGAGTTGGATGTGTGCATTCTTCGGACTGAGTTGAAGTTATATTGCAAGATACCGTAGTAGAGCAACACCTGCACGTAGTGTTTCTCAACATGGAGTGATCCATGCGGATTTTTGTATTTGCGTTCAATAAAAAGTATTCTTGCCCGACTTCTGCTCAACAAGTAGTTTTTAAGTCGGTTGTCATCAAGTCAACACGACCCTGTATGCCCAATCGTTCGCATACAAAGGAAGCGTTCAAGAATCGCTTTCACGATCGAAAGTTTGGAAGATTTCGTCAACAATCCCTTGATATTCTCCACCTGTCGTTCTGCATCTTGTTTGAAAGACGCTGCATCAAAGTCGGGACAAGTCGCATAGTCCAAAGCCTTTCTTCTGAAGTTAGAACGGAAGGTCTCTTTGATGTCGTATTCTGCAGGATGATTGATGATATCATCGAGTGCAGAACTGGCGAAGTTACCTAATACAATGTGTTTATTGCTCAGGCGAGGAGTAAGTCTGTTGACGATGAAAAGCAACGGATGGTGTCCATAACTTTCAAAACAATTAGCAATGGTAGAGATATTCTATCAGATAGTCTGGCTCAACGACGATAAGACGTGGTACGACCTTTTTCGTGTACAAGATCAGTCAAGGAGATTCAGCTGCATTCCTTCTGCGTAGCATCGGGCGTAAGTAGCTGAAATCAATGTAGTCTGTGTGTTCATATAGTCCACTAACAAGAGTTCTTCGCCACTCGTCTTGATTAGTCACAGCCACCTGAATAGTCACGTCGTCCCACTCTCTTACGATACAACGAATGTAACGATAATTCGTAATCTGAATGTTCTCTGTGATGCGTCCGTGTGCAGGAATCTTTCCAACGAGGAACGATGGGATAGCCTCCTGTACAACAGCAGAAACGAAGATCGCCAAGGCACGACAGTCGTAAGCCACGTCTTCAGGGAGAATCGGGGCATTAGAGTTACTATGTCGACGCATTTTCTGGATTGCCACAATATCCTGTGGGGCGATGTTATGCTGCCTACAGAGCGACTCCACCTGCGAAGAAAGGTTGCCGAAACCATGTCGGGTATTCTTTAATCCTTCATGACAAGCAATGACGAGCGTCTCGTGCATGATGAGTGCCTGTGCTTCAGATGGTGCCGAAAGGATGTCAGCGATACGTGAGAAAAGTTCGTGTGCCATAGGATAAAGTCTCCTCAGTCCTCTTGATAAAGAGGTATTGCATTTTTACAATGTGCGAGGACTAATTCGTTGGGTTATGTTTTGAGTGTGTGTTATTGCTTTTTCGTCAGTTGGTTGTGAGTTCTCTTTGTTACAGAAAGGCTATTAGTGTGAATTATTTTCATGAAGAGAAGAATTTATTTACATGAAAATAAATATTTCTTTTCACGATGAAAAATATTTCTTTTTCATGAAAATAATTCGCAAAAATGAGTCTTTTTCGCCTGCTTACTCGTCCTCCTAAGCGTTCAAAGAAAGTGATAATTTCCTCCCAAGTCTTGAACTCTTCGCTACCGAAAAGTAGGCTTGTGCCGAGGAAGTCGTCGTGTTCAGTACTACTGATGAAGTAGTCGCCATAGAGAAGTTGAGGCTGGTTGGTGAAGATTGTATGGTTCCACGCTGGTGCACTGAAGGCATCTTCTATCCATGCCTGCTGTTCAGTGATGGTTGACGGATAGTTGGTTGGTGCAGGACACACAAAGAATACGTTGTAGTTATCAATTAAGAACTCGTAAGCTTTGTTCAAACTTGATTTTGGTTTGCCGTATCCATCAGCGAGTGTGTTCTGATCAATGAGTACCGTACGACGCTCGCGCCCTTCCTGTCGGTCGTCAATCCATCGGATAACAGGCATGAGGTAATGGAAAACAGCTTTCTCGATGAGTCGGTGTTCACCATGAAAACGGATCGCCTGAGGGTAATGTTCGTTGAAAAGGTCGAAGGTGTGGACAACAGGGTCTGCATCACCAAAGAGTCCGAAGACGCGTTGCTGCTCTTCCTCTGTCACTTGTGAGAAACACTTTTCAGTTATCTCTTTGTATTCCTTTACCAATGCTTTGGTTACGATAACCTCTTGTACGCCATCTTGTCGTGGATTTGGAACACCTGTTTGCCCATCATATTCGTCTCGCTGATGGTTGTTCCCATTTGAAAAGCGGGATTCACGCAGATACGGTCGACACCATAAAGCATCTCGGTGTACATACCTCCCATTGAAGTACCAATGATTAGGTCGGGCTTTTCGGTATTAACAAGGTTGCGCAATAGTTCCATTGCCTCCTCAGGATGTATGGGGAGGTCAGGCGCAATGACTGTAGCTTCGGGCATATAGTCCCTCAGTATCTGTACCGTATGACTTGAACCGGCTGACATAAAGCCGTGAACGTAGATAATCTTCTTTCCTACCATGAGGTCAGGAAAGGTCTTTTTATATTGATTTTCCATTGTTTCTTTTTGGGAGTTAAAGGAGTTAAAGGAGTGAAATGGAGGGAGATAAATCTGGAGTTAAAGGAGTTAAAGGAGTGAAATGGAGTTAAGACAAATGTGTTGTGGGTGTCTTTATGTTGATTTTCCATTGATTCTTTTTAGGAGTTAAAGGAGTTGAAGGAGTGAAAGGGAGTTAAGACAAATGCGTTATGGGGTGTCTTTATATTGATTTTCCATATTAAAAACAACTCCAAGTCTTGCCATTTTGAACTCTTTTTCAAGCCCTTTTAAACGAGTATGTATGAGATAATAGTGTGATAACTATACCCCTCTTTTTCCCTCTTTGCCTCCCCTCCTTTCGGAGGGGTCGGGGAGGCTTCCTATATCAGTGGCAAACTGATACCATTTATCTTCTGATAGATATCGAGGGCATAGATATCTGTCATTCCACTGATGAAGTCGAGGACTGCCATGATACGTGTTTCAAGGCAAGGACTTTGGATGTCATACTGGCTTGAGAAGCTTCGGATAAGCTGCTGACTGTGGAAGTGTTCAGGCTCAACGGCAGCACCAATGAGAGCTTTCATCAGTGTTTCCATAATCTTATAGCCTGATAACTCAACGTCGAGGACTGCTTTACTGCGGTAAATCCTATCCACTGAGACTTCTGTGCAGTGTTTGTAAGCCTGTCGGGGACGCTCGGAAATATGCTTGATGAGCGACCCTTCGAAGGTTCCATTGAGTATCTCCTCCTCGTGTTCAACAAAGACATTGACACATTCTGCCTCCAATAATCCTACGGCACAGGCACGGAAGTAAACAACTTGTTCGTTTTGGTCGGTCACACCTTCGTCTTCTATGCGCTTTCGAATACTCTTTCTGGTTTCTTTATCGAAGAAGCCAAGGAGCAAATCGGCTGTCTCCTCAAACGAAAGAAGTTTGAGTTTATGAGAGTCTTCGATATCCATAATCTCGTAACAGATATCGTCTGCAGCCTCCATAAGATAGGTTAGTGGATGACGAACATAACAGATACCAGCCTCAGAGCTATCCTTTTGAATGATACCTAATTCGTCAGCAATCTTCTTATAGGTTTCTTCTTCCGTTGCAAAGAAACCGAACTTGCCGTGTTTGCTGGCATAAGTGGAACTGAAAGGATACTTTACGATACTCGCTAAAGTGCTATAAGTCATAACGAATCCACCTTCTCTTCGGCCTAAGAAACGATGGGTCAGTAAGCGGAAAGCATTGGCATTGCCCTCAAAATGAGTAATATCTTCCCAGAAGTGTGGGCTAACTTTCTCTTTCAAGCTAATCCCTGGACCTTCAGTGAAGAATGCCTGCATAGCCTTTTCGCCACTATGCCCGAAGGGAGGATTACCCATGTCGTGTGCATAACAAGCTGTCTGTACGATGGTTCCAATCTCTTCAAAGAGCGTACCACGCAACTCTGGGTGTATTTCGATGAGTCTTCTTGCGACATCATCGCCCAAGGATTTACCCAAGGATGCTACTTCTAAAGAGTGAGTTAGGCGGTTGTGCACAAAGACACTACCCGGAAGAGGGGAAGACTTGAGTCTTGTTCTGCAGTCGTCGGAACGGTGCAGAGTAAATCAATCGGTCGCTGTCACGCTTAAATTCAGAGCGATCATCGTGTCGAAGGGCGTGACGCTCTTCCTGTCCGAGACGCTTGTTGGATATGAGTTGTTGCCAGTTCATTGCGGGAGTTGTTGGGTGATGGGTGTTGAATATTGGGTGTTGATGATTTCTGTTTATTACTTGTTGGGTGCTGAATATTGGGTGATGGGTGTTGAATATTGGGTGTTGATGAATTCTGTTTATGATTTATTGGGGGCTTGAAAGCTACACACAAAAGTAATTAAAATTGGCTAAAAACAAGTTTTTTACTTCATAAAATGTATGAATGTGGCTTTAAATGCTTAATTTTGTACCTTATTATATGGCAATGATACAGATAAAAGTAATTAATAGAGGGCATCAGCAGCTTCCTGCTTATGCTACTTCACAGAGTGCGGGGATGGACCTCCGCGCTAATATCGATGCACCTATCGTACTGCAACCCATGGAGAGAAGACTTATTCCAACTGGTCTTCATATTGCCCTTCCTATAGGGTTTGAAGCACAGGTGCGCCCTCGTAGCGGTCTTGCTTTTTGAAGCATGGACTGACTGTTCTCAACTCTCCTGGTACGATTGATGCCGACTATCGTGGTGAAATCATGGTACTACTCATTAACTTCTCAGATGAACCTTTTACCATCAATGATGGTGAACGCATTGCGCAGATGGTCATTGCACGTCACGAACAAGCAGAGTTTGTTGAGGTAGAAGAACTCGATGAGACCGAACGTGGTGAAGGCGGATATGGCCATACGGGCGTGAAGTAAAGACAAAGAAAGAAACGATAAATGTTCAATAACGTTATATTGAAAGTCACAAAGATGCGCCGTACCCTCCTTGCTCTTGCTTTGTTGGGCGGCTCTTTGGCGATGCATGCTGATCGAAAGGATAGCCTTCAAAGTTATAACTACTTCTTCCTTGAGGCGATACGGCAGCAAGAAATGGGCAACCTTACGGCTGCTTTCGACCTTCTGTGCCATGCACGCGACCTCAATCCACAAGCTCCAGAGGTTTATTATCAGTTAGCTGCTTTTTATGTGGATATGAAGAAGGATGCGGTGGCACGTGAATACTTCGAGAAGGCAGCAAGTCTTGACCCCGAAAACTCAGCTTATCAAGAGAAATTAGGAAAGCTTTATGTGTCACAGAAAGACTATCCTAATGCAATAAAAGCCTTCGAACGCCTTTATGAATCCAATAAAACGCGTTCTGACGTACTGCAAATTCTCTATCAACTCTATGGTTCCCAGAATGATTACAAGATGATGATTAAATGCTTGGAACGTCTGGAAACACTGGAAGGAACCAACGAGCAGATTTCACTTAGTAAGATGCAACTCTACGAACAGATGGGGGAAAAGCGCAAAGAGTACGACGAGTTGAAGGCACTCGTTGACAGTCATCCGCTCGACCTCAACTATCGTGTGATGTTCGGAAACTGGCTTTTGCAGAATGGAAAGAAGAAGGAAGCCCTTCAAAAGTACCGTGATGTACTGAAAGAAGACCCTGATAACTCGCTTGCTAAGCTTTCCATGATGGATTATTATAATAACATCGGAGACAAGGCTACTGTAAAAACAATCCTACAGGAACTGTTGCAATCGCCAAAAACAGAAAAGGAAGCGAAGTTAGAGTTGCTGCGTCAGGTCATTACAAGCAGTCAGAAGGAGAACACTCCAGATAGTACTGAGGTGATGAGGCTCTTCTCTGTAGCCTTAGCTGTTCCTCAAGAAGATGCTGATATCTATATGCTTAAAGCCGCATATATGACACTTCGCAAGCAACCCAAGGCTGCTATCAATCGTGTTTATGAGCAAGCTCTTGAGGTAGAACCCGATAATTCGCGTGCAAGAATAGCATTGATACAGAATATTTGGGACACACAAGACTACGATAAGGTCATCGCTATTTGTCGACCAGCCATAGAATACAATCCAGATGAGATGGCATTCTATTACTTCCAAGGTATGGCTCAGTTCCAAAAGCACGACGGTGACGCGGCACTGGAGACCTTCCGAAAGGGAGTTGGGCAGATAAAGCAAGACAGTGACCCAGCTATTGTGTCAGACTTCTACGGTATCATGGGTGATATCCTACATGAGAAAGGACTCAATAAAGAAGCTTTTCAAGCCTATGACAGCTGTTTGCAGTGGAAAGCAGACAATGTGGCTGCATTGAATAACTATGCCTATTACCTCAGTGAGGCAAATGAAAACCTCACAAAGGCAGAGCAGATGAGCTATAAGACTATTAAGGCTGAGCCAAATAACAGTACTTATCTTGACACCTACGCATGGATTCTTTTCCAGCAAAAGCGTTACGAAGAGGCAAAGATATATATCGAACAAGCGATTCGTAATGACTCTACACTGAGCAACGTAGTCAAGGAACACGCTGGTGATATCTATGCACAGACAGGCGATATAGAGAAAGCTCTTGAGTTCTGGAGGAAGGTCTCGAAAGGAAATAAGGAGAATGCAACATTGAGAAAGAAGATAGAACTAAAGAAATACATAGCAGAATGAAAAACAAAGATATTACTTGTAAGCATGACTGCCCTGCTGTTGGCATCATGTGGTACAAAGAAAGCTGTGATTCAACAGAAACCTGTGCAGGATAACAAGGTTGCACAGCAGACAGCACCTGCTACAAAGGATAGCAAAAATACAGAGTGTTGTTGTCATGCAGCGTGTTGCGAGACAATGCACTTTACCAAAAAGAACCTTGTTTCAAATCTTACTTTTACGCTCAACGATGGGCATAAAAGATATTACAGTACTCAGGTATTCTGCGTATGCGTAAAAGATGAGGTTATCCGTCTACGACTTTGCTGATTCCAATTCTTCGTAGTGAGTGGGACGTATCGAGTTTGCAAAGGATTATGTCCTCTTCATCGATCGCATCCATAAGCAGTATGTAAAAGCAAGTTACGATGAGGTAGGCTTCTTGCGTGATAATGGAATCAACTTCTATTCACTCCAGTCGCTTTTTCTGGAATCAAGTGTTCATCCCTCGTCAACAAAAGGTGAGCGAAGCAGACCTCTCACTAGTTTGCTGTTGATGAGAGTAAAGCACAGACAGAGGGTTCTACTCTGATAAGTCTTAAAGACGGAAAGATGGATTATAAGTGGTCAGTTAATCCTAAGAGCAATCAGATTGTCCTAACAACTGCTACTTTATAATAGCAATACGCATGGTGCTTCAAAGCTCATGGAGTTATGATGACTTTAAAGCGTTTGGCTCAAAGCTCTTCCCTGCAAGTCAGATGTTGACAATCAATACACTGCAAAGTTTGGGCAGAAGCCAGCAAAACACTTAAGAGCAAGCTTTTGATCTTGAGAGCTTCAGCGATGTCAGCGATTGGGAAGTTTTACCACACCATCTGATAAGTATACAAAAAGTAAGCGTAGAGGATATCCTCGGCAAACTAATGAACTTTTAAATGAAACGTCTTTCTTTATTATTCATATTGTCAATAATGTGTGTGCTGAGTGTTTCTGCGCAGCATTCACGTAAGCATGAAACGAACAATACGTAACTTCC